>JACCDZ010187083.1_pt1 | contig 15435 bp, 12 predicted proteins | sample 7449551 | NCBI WGS metagenome assembly JACCDZ01 (sample SAMN15323452, study PRJNA562643) | freshwater metagenome | isolation source: river surface water | place: USA:Blue River Watershed | collected 2017-08-18 | reverse complement strand
ATACACATGTCATCCATATTGAAGTTCCCCCTGAACTTATAAGTGGTAGTGGCTGTCCTGTTGTTGGAAAAATTTCAACCGCAACACCCATGTTTATAAATGCTTGGAATACTATAGAAAAACCTAAGCCAAAAGCTAAATATTTACCAAATAAATTAGGTGCTTTGTTGCTAACTACTAAAAATCTAAATAATAAAATTACGTAAATTGCTAAAATACCTATACCGCCCATAGAACCAAATTCTTCTACTATAATGGCATAAATAAAGTCTGAAGATGACTGGGGTAAAAAGTTTTTTTGTACACTTTTACCTGGCCCTACACCAAACATTTGACCTTGTGCAATTGCAATTTTTGCATTTTCTATTTGATACCTGTCTTCGTCTTTATCTTCAGAACCAAATCTATTAAAACGAGCTTCCCAAGTATTAAAACGAGTAGGAGCTACATCTGGAAAAGCTTTAAAAGTTAATATAGCCAACGCTATAATAACTGCACCTGCAGCAATGATTTTTGTAAAATATTTAGTTGGATATTTACCAACAAATAATACCAAAATGATTGTAAATAAAATAATTGCAGCTGTTGATAGATTTGAAGGTAAAATGGGGCCTACTACAAAAAAAGTTGGGATGCCTAAAAACCATAACGATTTTTGAAATGTATATTTTTCATCAGCAAATCGCCATAAAAACCATGAAACATATGCAATTAAACTAATCCACCCTAAAGATGAAGGTTGAAATGATATATTAATTAATGGAATTTTTAACCAACGGCTTGCGTTAGCTCCGCCAATCATCATGCCTTGTGCTGCTGTAATAAATAATATTATGGAAACAGGTGCCCAGGCAATTGGGGCTATGAATTTTAAACGATCAAATGGTATGCGGTGTACCAAAAAAATAATTAGGATACCTACAAAAATATGACCAAAATGTTTGAATAATAAACCAGTAATTGAACCTGTGCCAACAACATGTACCAAGTTGGTACTGGCGCTAAAAACAGGCATAAATGAGAGTAGGGCAAGTAAAATTACAAATGCCCATATTGCTTTATCGCCTTGAAATTGGGATAATAACTTTCTCATTTTTTATAAATTGTGTACTTCGTTTTTAAATTGTGTGCCACGGTCTTCGTAGCTTGTAAATAAATCAAAACTTGCACAAGCTGGCGATAATAAAACAGTATCACCTTCTTCGGCAACTTTTGATGCTAATTGTACGGCTTCTTTCATAGAAGTAGCTTCATATACTATTTCAACAATTGGTGCAAAAGCATCAATAATTTTAGTGTTATCAATACCTAAACATATAATTGCTTTCACTTTTTCGTTCACAAAAGTCATTAATTCATCGTAATCATTTCCTTTGTCAACTCCACCAACAATCCAAACTGTTGGTGCGCTCATGCTTTCTAAAGCAAAATATGTTGCATTTACATTAGTAGCTTTAGAATCGTTTATGTACTGCACTTTATTAACTTTAGCAACTTTTTCTAAACGATGTTCTGCATTTTGAAAATTTGATAAACTTTCGCGTATTGTTTGTTTGCGTACGCGCATCATTTGCGCAACTAAAGTAGCAGCCATAGCATTTTTTACGTTGTGTTTACCTTCTATTGCAATTTCGTTAGTTGGAATAATTATTTTTTCGTTGTTTACCATTGCTATAATGTTATTGTTTTCTAAATAAGCACCTTGCTCTAATTTTTTAGTTAAAGAAAAAGGTACTTTTTGTGCTTTTGTTGTGTTGTTTTGTAGCCAATTGTTAATAGCTTCGTCGTCGGCATCATAAATCAAATAGTCTTTTTCTGTTTGATTCATAGTGATGCGAAATTTAGAAGCGATGTAATTCTCGTATTTATAATCGTATCTATCTAAATGATCAGGGCTTATATTTGTGATAATTGCAATGTGCGGGTTGTAATTAATGTTGCCGTCTAACTGAAAACTACTTAATTCTAACACAAACAATTTTTCAGGATTTAAAGCCACTTGTTTTGCATAGCTTTCGCCAATATTACCTGCCAAGCCTACATTTACCCCTTCTTGCTTTAACAAATGATAGGTTAATAAGGTGGTGGTGGTTTTTCCGTTACTACCTGTAATTGCTATTGATGTATTTTGTGCAAATTCATATACAAATTCAATTTCAGAAATTACTTTTATACCTTTTTCATGTAATTTTTTTACAATTGGTGCTTTATCAGGTATTCCTGGACTTTTAACAACAACATCGGCTATTAATATTTTCGCTTCGGTATGTTGTTTTTGTTCCCATTGAATGTTTTCTACATTCAAAATGTTTTGGTATTTGTCTGCAATCGGCCCAAAATCAGACACAAAAACGTTGTATCCTTTTTGTTTTCCTAAAATAGCAGTGCCAACCCCGCTTTCGCCTGCACCTAAAATTACCAACTGCATTTTATCTTAATTTTAATGATACTACACAAAAAATGGCCAAAAATATACCTACAATCCAAAAACGAGTTACGATTTTACTTTCGTGATATCCCTTTTTCTGGTAATGATGATGTAGGGGCGACATTAATAAAATGCGACGACCTTCTCCATACTTACGTTTGGTATATTTAAAATATGTTACTTGCATTACTACTGATAAATTTTCGGCTAAAAATATTCCGCACAAAACCGGTATTAACATTTCTTTACGCACTGCAATTGCAAGTACAGCTATAATACCGCCAATTGTTAAACTTCCGGTATCGCCCATAAAAACTTGAGCAGGAAAAGCATTGTACCATAAAAAACCAACTAAAGCACCTACAAAGGCGGCTATAAAAACAGTCATTTCGCCCGAGTTTGGTATATACATAATGTTAAGGTAGTTTGCTAATATAAAGTTACCTGATACAAACGCAAAAATACCTAAAGCCACAACTGCAATTGCCGATGTACCAGCAGCTAAACCGTCAATACCGTCGGTTAAATTGGCACCATTTGATACGGCTGTTACAATAAATATTACAATTGGTATAAAAATTAGCCAAATGTAGTTTTCGTAACCATCGCCCATCCACGAAATAAGTTGACCATAATTAAATTCGTTGTCTTTAAAAAATGGAATGGTGGTTGTGGTTGATTTAATATCAAACTTACTAGTAACACCTGTTTCTAATAAAATACTTGGTGTATCACGTACTGTAATATTAGGGTGAAAGTAGAAAATTGATCCAACAATAATTCCTAACCCAATTTGGCCAACTACTTTAAATTTACCTTTTAAACCTTCTTTATCTTTCTTAAAAACTTTAATGTAATCGTCTAAAAAGCCAATAACTCCCATCCAAATGGTGGTTAAGATTAACACCAAAACATAGATGTTTTCTAATCTTGCAAGTAGCAACACTGGTATTAAAGTTGCCATAATAATGATAACACCTCCCATGGTTGGTGTACCAGCTTTTTCGTTTTGTCCTTCTAAACCTAATTCACGTACAGTTTCGCCAATTTGTTGCTTGCGCAAATAGCTAATGATTTTTTTACCGAATATGGTTGATACCATTAACGACAATATAAATGCCATACCTGAACGAAAGGTAATGAATTGATACAATGCCGATCCTGGAAAATCGAACATACCATCTAAATATTTTAATAAGTAGTACAACATATTATTTGTTGAATTCGTTTAAAAAATTGCTAACTTCTTCTAAATCGTTAAAGTGGTGTTTTACCCCTTTAATTTCTTGATAATCTTCGTGTCCTTTACCAGCAATTAAAATAATATCGCCATTTGTTGCCATTTTACAAGCCGTTTTTATGGCTTGATGACGGTCTTCAATGGTAAGGTATCGATTGGTGTTTTGCGGTTCAACACCTGCTTCAATTTCCTTTAAAATTTGGTAAGGATCTTCGTTTCTTGGGTTGTCTGATGTAAAAATTACAGAATCGCTCATTTCAGTTGCAATTCTTCCCATTACGGGTCTTTTTTCTTTATCACGATTGCCACCGCAACCCACCACAGTAATTAATTGTTCGTTATAAGTTCTAATTTCAGAAATTGTTTTCAGTACATTTTCTAAAGCATCAGGAGTGTGTGCATAATCTACAATAGCTGTAATTTTTGTTTTAGAAACAATGAACTGGAACCGACCCGATACACTTTTTAAGGTACTTAAAAGCACCAAAACCTCTTCATTGGTTAAGCCTAATTGGGTTGCAGTTGCATATATTGCTAATAAATTTAATGCGTTAAACTTGCCAATTAGCTGCACCCATATTTCTTGGTTGTTAATATTTAACAGCATTCCATTGAATTGGCTTTCAATAATTTTAGCGTGTACATCTGCCACGTTTTGAATACTGTATGTAATTTTTTTTGCAGAGCAATTTTGCAACATATAAGCACCATTTTTGTCATCGGCATTACTGATGGCAAAAGATGTTTTAGCGAGTGAATCGAAAAATGATTTTTTTACATTACGATACTCTGCAAATGTTTTATGATAATCTAAATGATCGTGCGATAAATTTGTAAAGATTCCTCCTTTAAAAGCTAATGCATACGTGCGTTCTTGTGCAATGCCGTGCGAACTAACTTCCATAAAACAATGGGTACAACCCGCTTGAACCATTTGGTTTAAATAGCTGTTTATAGCAACTGAATCTGGAGTGGTATGTGTTGCTGGATACTCATTTGTACCAACTAATATTTTTACGGTTGATAGCAAACCTACTTTATAACCCGCTTTTGTAAATAATTGGTGTAATAAAGTTGCAATGGTGGTTTTGCCATTTGTGCCTGTAATACCTACAAGTGCTAATTTTTCTGACGGATTGTTGTAAAAATTAGCTGCAATTTGCGCTAAGGCCTTGTTGGCGTTGCTTACTTGTACGTAGGTTATATTTGATGCAATATTTTGTGGTTCATCTTCGTAAACAATAACAGACGCACCGTTTGCAATTGCTAAATCAATGTAATCATGACCATTAGTAACGGTGCCTTTTTGCGCCACAAAAACACAATTTGGTGTAATTTTTCTAGAATCAAAAACAATAGCGGCAACATCTACATTTGTAGGTCCCTTTACAGCATCAATAGATACTTTGTATAATATGTCTTTTAATTGTTTCAACTTAATTCTAATATTATGGTTTGTTTTTTTGCTATTCTTTCGCCTGTTGTTACAGATTGTTTTACCACTTTACCAAAGCCTATTGTTTGTACACGCAATCCTAAATTTTCTAAAATTGCAACTGCGTCCATTGCAGGTAAGCCCAATACGTTTGGCATGCTATTACCGCTTTGTTTTACATTTGCATAGTATTTTTTGTAACTACTAGAAGCTTTTTTTAATGGTGTTTCTATATTTTTTATTTCCTTTAACGATGGTACGTCAGAGAAAATTTTCTGTGCAATACGTTTAAAAACTGGTCCTGCAACGTCACCACCATAATAACTATGTTTTGTTGGACGATGAATTACTACGATGCATGAATATTTTGGGTTTTCTGCTGGAAAATATCCAACAAACGATGATGCGTAATAGATACCACCACTTTTGCCATAATTCATTTGTGCTGTACCTGTTTTACCAGCCATTGAAAAATCGGGTGAATACAAGCCTTTTCCAGTACCTCTTATTACAACGTTTTTCATAACCGCTTGCATTTCGTTTACAACTTTAGGTTTTACAATTTGCGGGTTTAAAACTTCTTTGTCAAAGGTTTTAATTACTTTGTTAACATCTCTAATTTCTTTTACAAATTGTGGTTTTACCATTTCGCCGTTATTTGCAATAGCATTATAAAGCGTAAGTGTTTGTAAAGGGGTAACTAAAATACCGTATCCGTAAGCCATCCATGGTAACGCAATTTTACTCCAGTTTTTATCACCTGGTACAGGAATGTATGATTTTGGTTCGCCTTTAAGATCAATGCCTAAAGTTGCATTAAAACCAAAAGTTTTCATTTTGTCTGTAAAAGCTTTTGGGTTTTTGTTATAAGCTTTGTAAACTGCTTGTGTAACAACGGTGTTCGATGAAACCTCAAAAGCTTTGCCTAACGAAATTTTTCCATATCCACGGTGATTAGAATCGCGTACTTTTCTGCCCGAAAACATTACAATACCATTATGTGTATCGTACACTGTTGCTGTATCGGCTTTTTCATCATCTAATAATGCTAAATAAGATGCCAGTTTGAATGTTGATCCAGGGTCGTGACGTTCTAAAACGGCATAATTAACGGTTTCTCTGTAAGAACCATCACCAATTTTCCCAAGGTTTGATATGGCTTTTATTTGCCCCGTATTTGTTTCCATAACCACTACGGTTCCATGATCGGCTTCGTAATATTGTAAAGAACTTAACAGCGCATGGTGTGCAATATCTTGTATGTACACATCAATAGTTGTGGTAATATCGTAACCATCTTTTGGTTCTATTTCGTTTTCGTCGCGAATTGGTTTCCAAAGATTTTTCGACATTTTTTGCACTTTTCTTCTGCCTTCTTTTCCAGTTAAATAATCGGTAAAAGCAGCCTCAATTCCTTTTCGAGTTATCGTGCGATCGTCATTTATACGCTCATAACCAATGGTTCTGTTAGCAATCATTCCCATAGGATATTCACGTACGTGTACTTGGTTTACAATCATACCGCCTTTATACTTTCCTAAATTAAACAGTGGAAACGATTTAAGTTTCATGTACTGTGAGTAACTTAATTTGGTAGCGATGTGTATGTATCTTTTTTTGTTTGAACGTGCTTTTCTGAAATAAGATTTATAGGCACTTGCCGATTTTTTTTGAAGCAAATGTGCTAATGAATCTGAAAAAGGTTCAATGTATTTTTCAAAATTTTCTGTTGAAGGTGCCATTGGATCAAAATAGATGGTGTATTTTGGAATAGATGTTGCTAATAAGCTACCATCGGCCGAATAGATGTTTCCGCGGTTTGCAGGAATAATTTCATCTTTAATAGTTAAACTATCGGCTTTGCTTCTCCATTGTTCTCCTTCTTTAAACTGTATAATGCTTAGTTTAATAAATATGGCAATGCCTATGGTAAGCATACCGAAGAAAACATAATATATTCTGTTATTTTCGTTTTTAGCTATTCCCATATTTCAAACCATTTTTTTTGTTTTTCAACAACCACTTTTATTTTTTTAGGTGGAACGGTTGAAGGAAGTATTTGACTTTGTTGCATTTGTACCGAAATGTTCGATTCCATACGTAATTGCATCAATTCAGATCTTTTATCAACAAATTCAGAACGTAATTCTTTTACTTGTTCGGTTAGTTCTTTTGCTTTAATCATTTTTTGTTCGTATAAATGATTGTTTGCAATTACTACAAGTGTCCAGAAAACAATACATATTATAAAAAGCCAATTTTTTAACGATTGTCCTTCAACCAAAAATTTTGCTTTTATAATATTGTTAATATCCATTTTAATTTTTTTCTGCTATTCTTAATTTGGCACTTCGTGCTCTGTTGTTTTGTTTTATTTCTTCTTCGGTAGGTACTATTAACTTACCAATTGCTTTTAATGGTACATTAAATTTTCCAAAAAAATCGCGTTCTGGTTCGCCTACAAACATGCCGTTTTTTATAAAGCGTTTTACTAGCCGGTCTTCTAATGAGTGATAAGAAATTACGCTTAAACGCCCCCCCGGTTTTAACAGCTCTAGTGCTTGTTCTAAAAATTCTTTAAGCACATCCATTTCTTGATTAACTTCTATACGAATGGCTTGATAAATTTGGGCAAGTATTTTGTTGCTTTTATGTGCGGGTAAAAAGCGAGCTAGTACTTTTTTTAATTGTTCAGAATTTTTTAAATCTTCGGTTTTACGTGCGGCAACAATGGCTGCAGCCAAACCACGAGCGTTGTTTAATTCGCCGTATTCAAAAAACATTTTACTTAAAGCGGCTTCGTCGTAATTATTTATTACTTCGTAAGCCGAAAGGCTGTTGTTTTGATTCATACGCATGTCTAAATCGGCAACAAATCGTGTAGAGAATCCTCTTTCAGCCACGTCGAACTGATGCGATGATACACCAAAATCGCCCAAAATACCATCAACTTGTTTAATTCCGTACACGCGTAAAAAGCGTTTAATGAATCTAAAGTTTTCGTTAATCAATACAAAACGCTCATCGTTAAGGGCGTTTGCAAGCGCATCGGTATCTTGGTCAAAAGCAAATAATTTTCCATTAGGTCCTAAACGGCGCATAATTTCTTTTGAATGACCGCCGCCACCAAAAGTTACGTCTACATAAACACCATCGGGTTTAATGTTTAAACCGTCTACTGTTTCTGTTAAAAGTACGGGGTTGTGGTATTCGTTATGCTCCATAATTTGTTGTTGATCCCATTACTTCTTCGGCTAAATCACCAAAATCAGTATCTTCATTATTAATAATTTGTTCGTATAAATCTTTATCCCAAATTTCAATTAGGTTTATTTTCGATGAAAAAACAACTTCTTTAGAAATATGTGCAAATTCAATTAAATCTTTATTAATCTGTAGGCGTCCAGCGTCGTCAATTTCAACTATTTTTACACCCGCCATGAATTTTCGAATAAAGGTGTCTGCTTTACGATTAAAACGGTTTAATTCATTTAACCTTTGCATCATTCCATTCCATTCAGTCATAGGCCATAATTCAATGCATTTTTCGTAAACCGATCGTTTTAAAACAAAACCTTCTTCAACAGTTGTTAGTTGTTTTTTTAACGCAGCAGGTACCAACACCCTTCCTTTGGTGTCAATTTTACATTCATATGTACCTACTATTGGTTGCATTAATTTTGCATTTGATTTTTCACAAAACAAAAGTAATTAAAATTTTACCACTTTTTACCACTTTTTACCACTTTGTTGAAAAGTTTTTGTGTTTACTTGTTTTGTTGATAACTGTTTGATTTTTAGTAGGAAATTATTTTTTTAAAGAATTTAATGTAACTAATTAAATTAAATGTGTATATTATAAAAGAAACCGTAAAAAGGTGATTAAAAATGAAATTTATTTAATAAAATGGTTTTAAAAGTTAGTTGTTAATTAAACTATATTAACTTTACACCAAATTTTTATTAAAATTGTATATTTGTACGAATTGAAATCGCAAGCATGGAGCGAAACATAATAGAAGAAGGAAAATTTAGATACATTGAAATTGGTGAAGGAACACCAATTGTTATTTTACACGGTTTAATGGGTGGGTTAAGTAATTTTGATGGAGTAGCCAATTACTTTCCTAAAAAAGGATATAAAGTGGTTTTACCAGAATTACCAATTTATACTTTAAATATTTTAAAAACAAACATTAAAGCGTTTGCAAAATTTGTACACGATTTTGTGAAGCATAAAAAGTATGAAAAAATAATTTTATTGGGCAATTCATTAGGGGGGCATATTGCTTTGTATTACACTAAAATGCATCCAGAATTTGTTGAAGCCTTAGTAATTACGGGAAGTTCTGGTTTATATGAAAGCGCAATGGGCGATTCGTATCCTAGACGTGGTGATTACGAATTTATAAAGAAAAAAGCGGAAGATGTTTTTTACGACCCAGCAGTAGCAACCAAAGAAATTGTTGATGATGTTTTTAATACGGTGAACGATCGTATAAAATTAATTAAAACATTAACTATTGCTAAAAGTGCAATACGCCACAACATGGCTAAAGATTTGCCTAAAATGCAAACCAAAACGTGTATTATTTGGGGTAAAAATGATATTGTTACACCACCAAATGTGGCAAATGAATTTCATGAATTGTTGCCCGATTCTGATTTGTTTTGGATTGATAAATGTGGGCATGCAGCAATGATGGAACATCCCGACGAATTTAACAATATATTAGATAATTGGTTTACCCAACGAAATATTAAATAATTATGAAGATTAACACAGCAGAATTTGTTATAAGCAATTCCGATGTAAAGAAATGTCCTACAGAACCTATACCTGAATATGCTTTTATTGGGCGTTCTAATGTGGGGAAATCTTCATTAATTAACATGCTTACCAATAATAAAAATTTAGCTAAAACATCAAGTAAACCAGGAAAAACGCAGTTAATTAATCATTTTAAAATTAATAGCAATTGGTTTTTGGTAGATTTGCCTGGTTACGGTTATGCAAAAGTTTCTAAATCAACCAAAGCAGTTTTTCAGAAATTTATTACAGCTTATTTTGAAAAACGCGAACAATTGGTAAGTGCTTTTGTTTTGGTAGATATACGCCACGAAGCTCAAAAAATTGATTTAGAGTTTATAAATTACTTAGGTGAAAGTGGTGTGCCCTTTGGAATAATTTTTACAAAAGCCGATAAAATTAGTAAAGGTGCTATACAAAAACATACTGCAGCTTATACAAAAGCGTTGTTAGCAAATGGCTGGGAAGAAATGCCGCCTTATTTTGTTACTTCGTCTGAAAGTGAATTAGGTAAAGATGAAGTGTTGAATTACATTGATCAAATTAATCAAGATATATTTAAAAACAACAGTTTTGTTTAATAAAAAAGGTTTCCAATACGGAAACCTTTTTTATTAATTTATTATTTTAATTAAAAGCTTTTGCAATCATTACCAACGAATTTTTATCGGTAATACCCGATTGGCGCCAAACCATTGCGCCGTTTTTGTAAACCATTAATGTGGGTGCCGATTTTATTCGTAAAGCATCAACCAATTCAGGGTTTTTAACTGTATCTATGTTAATAATGGTAAGTTTGTTTCCCATTTCTAGAGCTACTTCTTCTATAATTTGCTGCATTTGCTCGCATTCAGGGTTGTGTTCGGCTGTAAACTGAATTAAAACCGGAATAGTAGAGTTTATTAAATCGCCAAATTTAGACATATATACCTTTTTTTCTATCTATACAAAATTATAATTTTTCGATTACTAACGATGGGTTATTTGCTTTTTTTTAATTCTAATAACGTTATTTCAGGCCAAATGCCAACACGACCAGAATATGCGTGAAACCCAAAGCCGCGGTTTACATAAATATATTGTTGCCCTTTATTGTATAAGCCACCCCATTCTGGATACACATATTTTGCGGGGCTCCATTCTATTACTTTTGGTATTTTAAAGCCAAATTGCATGCCGTGTGTATGGCCCGATAATGTTAATTGGTATTTTTGTGGATGATTTACAATTTCGGCATCCCAATGGGAAGGATCATGCGACATTACAATTTTAAAAGCATTAGCAGGTACGTTTTGGGATGTTTTGTTTAAGTCGCCCGCTTTTTTAAAGTTTTTTCCCCAGTTTTCAACTCCTAATAAAAATATAGAATCGTTATTGTTTTTAATTACTATGTTTTCGTTAAGCAATAAATTAAATCCGCTTTTTACAATGTTATGTTTTATTTGTTTAAAGTTAGCTTCTTTAGCTGCTGCAGTTTTCCAAGTAACATATTCGCCGTAATCATGATTGCCTAAAACGGCATGTTTACCGTATTTTGGTGTTTTAATTTTTTGTAAAAGTCCAATCCAAGGGTCCGATTCAGTAGCTAAAGTATTTACAAAATCACCTGTAAAAAGCAATAAGTCATATTCTTGTTTGTTAATTAATTCAATACCTTTTTCAATGGCTGCTTTGTTGTCCCAACTACCAACGTGTAAATCAGATATTTGTAAAATTTTTAAACCGTCAAAACTTTTCGGTAAATCGTTAAAAGCAATGGTTTCTTCTCTTACCTGAAAATTGTATTTTCCAAAAAAAACGCCATAAACAATAGATAGCGCTAATAGTATAGCAGCAGGTAAACTAATTTTTAGCAACCAACTGCTACGTGTTATTGTTGTTGTGTTTACTAAAAATATTTTTTGGTATATCCAATATGAAAATCGAACAATATCTTCAAAAAACAACGGAATACTAAATAATAATTTGGGTAAAACAAATAACAAAATTAAGGCGGTAACGTGCATGTTTTCTGATGTTTGCCCAGCGCTTCTGTCAAAACTTTTAAAATACATAAAAATGCTAACCACAATGGTAATAAGTAAAAGTAAATAGGCAAAAACGGCCATTCTTTTTTCGGTTAAACGGTAAATAAGTACACATGTATATATTTCACCTAACACCACTAAACCAAGAAATAAAAATAAAAGGGTTTTAATCATTACAACATAATTTTTGTCAAAAGTACACAACTTTGCTTTTTTAAAGATTTGTGTTTTTAATAAATTTAACATAAATGTTTTTTGTTAGAACAATTAGCAATAAACACATTTATTATAAACTTATAAGTTTTTTGTACTTTTGGCTTTGTTGAAACAAATAGTATGAGTGAAAAACGATTATTTCTTTTAGATGCCTACGCGTTAATTTTTCGTGGGTATTATGCCTTTATAAAAAATCCGCGAATTAACTCTAAAGGGTTAGATACATCGGCGGTTATGGGTTTTATGAACTCGTTAATTGATGTTATTAAACGCGAACGACCTAATTATTTAGCTGTTGCTTTTGATAAAGGAGGTAGCCAAGCACGTTGCGAAATGTATCCTGAATACAAAGCAAATCGTGATGAAACGCCCGAAGCCATTAAAATTGCAGTACCTTATATACAAGAAATATTAAAAGCTATGCACATACCAATTATAGAAGTAGTTGGTATTGAAGCTGATGATTTAATTGGAACATTATCTAAAAAAGCCGAAAAAGAAGGTTTTCAAGTGTACATGGTAACACCCGATAAAGATTACGCTCAATTAGTATCTGAAAATATTTTTATGTATCGCCCTGCTCGTATGGGCAACGATATTGAAATTTGGGGTGTTGATGAGGTTAAAGCAAAATTTGAAGTTGAACATCCTTTACAGGTAATTGATTTTTTAGGAATGATGGGCGATGCCGTTGATAACATTCCTGGTTTACCTGGCGTTGGTGAAAAAACCGCAAAAAAATTATTGGCCGAGTTTGGTTCTATGGAAAACTTATTAGAAAACACCGATAAGTTAAAAGGAAAAATGCGCGAAAAAATAGAAGCTAACAAAGAATTGGGCTTGCTTTCTAAAGAATTAGCACGTATTATGTTAGATTGCCCGGTTGATTTTGATGCAGAATTTTTTCATTTGGATAAGCCCGATGTAGCTAAAACCGATGCACTTTTTCAAGAACTGGAATTTCGCCGAATGAAAGAACAGTTTGATAAGCTTTTTGCAGATGAAAACCCAATGGTACAACCAACACCTATTGGTAAACCGCAAACAAAAAATCCCGATCAAATTTCGTTGTTTGAAGTAGGTGATTCTGAAATAAAAATAGATCAAGAAGGGTATTATAAAAATTTAACAACAACAGCTCATCACTACCAAATTGTACAAGGGAAATTTGCCTTACAATTATTTGTAAAATCGTTAATGCAGCAAACCGAAGTTTGTTTTGATACCGAAACAACAAATATTGATGCAAATTTGGCCGAATTAGTAGGTATGTCATTTGCTTATACCAAAGGATCGGCTTATTACATTCCTTTTCCTGAAGATACTAACGAAGCTCAAGAATTGATTGAATTATTACGACCTTTTTTTGAAAGCGAAAACATAGTAAAAATTGGTCAAAACCTAAAATATGATATTAAAGTACTTAAAAACTATAATGTTAATGTAAAAGGCTTTTTGTTTGATACCATGATAGCGCATTATTTAATAAATCCAGATATGCGCCATAATATGGATGTTTTGGCCGAAACTTATTTGCAATATCAACCTAAGCCTATTGAAGATTTAATAGGGAAAAAAGGTAAGGGGCAAAAAAACATGCGCGATGTTGCTTTAGAAGATATAAAAGAATACGCCGCTGAAGATGCCGATATAACCCTACAACTTAAAGATGTTTTTGTACCTAAGCTAGAACAAAGCAAAACTCGTGAATTGTTTGATTCCATTGAAAGTCCGTTGGTTTCGGTTTTAGCTGATATGGAAGCAGAAGGTATTCGTTTAGATGTTACTTATCTAAATAAACTTTCTACGGAATTATCTGCCGAAGCTGCTGCCCTTCAATCAAAAATATTTGAAACAGCAGGGGAAGAGTTCAATCTAGCATCGCCAAAACAATTAGGTGTTATTTTGTTTGAAAAAATAAAAATAGGCAGTGGTAAAATCAAAAAAACCAAAACAGGGCAATATGCAACCGGTGAAGAGGTTTTAAGCGAATTAGCAAAAGATAACGAAATTGTTCGTGATATTTTAGAATGGCGCCAAATTGTAAAATTGCAAAATACTTATGTTGATGCATTGCCAACCCAAATAAATCCTAAAACAAACCGTGTGCATACCGATTATATGCAGGCTGTTGCAGCAACTGGGCGTTTAAGTTCTAACAATCCTAACTTGCAAAACATACCTATACGTACCCAACGCGGACAAAATGTTCGTAAAGCTTTTGTAGCGCGCGATGAAAATCATGTGTTGGTTTCGGCCGATTATTCACAGATTGAATTGCGTATTATTGCTGCATTAAGTGGTGAGCCAAATATGATTGAATCGTTTAAAAATAACGAAGATATTCACAAAGCTACTGCAGCTAAAGTATTTAATGTAGCATTAAGCGAAGTTACCCGCGAACAACGTAGCAATGCCAAAACAGTAAATTTTGGTATTATTTATGGAGTTTCGGCCTTTGGATTAAGCCAACAAACCACTTTAACACGTTCAGAAAGTAAAGAATTGATTGATGCGTACTATGAAACATATCCCAAATTACGTAATTACATAACCAATCAAATAGAATTTGCTAGAGAGTATGGTTATGTGCAAACAGTTTCAGGCCGTCGTAGGTATTTAAAAGATATTAACTCGCAAAACGCTGTTGTACGTGGTGCAGCCGAACGCAATGCGGTAAATGCCCCAATTCAAGGGTCGGCAGCCGATATTATTAAAATTGCCATGATTAACATTCATAACAGGCTAATTAAAGACCAATTACAAACAAAAATGCTTTTGCAAGTGCATGACGAATTGGTTTTTGACGTACCTAAAAACGAATTAGAAAAAGTAAAACCTATTATTAAAGAGGAAATGGAAAACGCTTTTACGTTAGCTGTGCCATTAGAAGTTGAAATAGGTGAGGGGGTTAATTGGTTAGATGCGCATTAAATTTAAAAAAGATACTCAAAAAAAATAAGCCGTTCAAAATGAACGGCTTATTTGTGTTTAGAAGTTAATTAAAACTATTTTTTAACAATTTTAATAAACTGGCTGTTTTCCTTAGTTTTTATATTTAACATATAAGTACCTGCACTTAATCTGCTAAAATCTAATTGAACCGTTTCTTTATCAAAATTATTTTTCATTACCAATCTTCCATTCAAATTAAATACTTCAACATTAGTAATTACATCACTATATGTTATTGTTAACTGATCGTTTACTGGGTTTGGATAGTATGTTAGTTTGCTTAAATCAAAGTTATTTACACCTAACACGATACGTGCCTCTATT
>JACCDZ011951939.1_pt1 | contig 15438 bp, 12 predicted proteins | sample 7449551 | NCBI WGS metagenome assembly JACCDZ01 (sample SAMN15323452, study PRJNA562643) | freshwater metagenome | isolation source: river surface water | place: USA:Blue River Watershed | collected 2017-08-18 | reverse complement strand
TAAGCCACGAAACCAACCTCGGAAGGTCTTACACCTGCGCAGGTAGGTCCGTAGTAATAACTAAGGTAGGTCAGTAGTGATAACTAAAGAAGTACTTTATTTACTGCGTTTGCAACCCTGGCGCCGAGCGCCGTGAAGTCGTCATCTAACTGCATTCCCGCCTCCAATTGCGTTACAAGACGGGACAGCTGACGAGTTAATATATCTAAAATTTCTTTTTCCTGGGCTTCGGTTAGCCCCATGGAAAAAAATGCTTTCTCTACGTCAATACCCAATTCCCCAATCAAGACAATCACATCTTCACGATGTTCAATTTGACGAGTCCGCAAATCCGTTAAGGTTTCAGACAAGCTCTCCATAACCTCATTAATAAGTTGCTGCTGTCTGCCGGCCTGTCGTTGTTGAATTAAAAAATAATTTAATTTTGCATTTACCCCCTCCAAAATAATTTGCAAATTATCTTGAAGCGCTCCGCGTTTCACCTCGTCGGCAGGCATATTTTTTATCAGTAACACACAGTGACGCTGCACCAGAAGAAATTTATTGCCGATGTTGGTTAGTGATTGATCGCTGCCATGCATACGTTCAATCAACTCCAACTCAAGCATCGAACTGATTTCATGCGTGGCGTTACATTCGAGGATATCGCCCGCCTTAAAGTAAGCGACTGCATTTAAACCATAATTGCTCAAGGCTTCTAGCAAGCCAGACATCAATTGGGCGGAGGTTTCGTTTGCAAGGCTGCTGCGCAAGAAATTCACAACCACGCCAAGTGCGCCAGTTTCGCTCAGCACCGTCATTACCAAATCGTTGGCATTTTTCGCTTCGGCCCGCAATTGCAATCGCTGTTCGCGCAGACGCTGTGCGTGGGCCAGCTTGGTTTTCAATACAGAAGAACTATAGGGCTTCACCAAATAGTCTGAACCTCCCACGGCAAGGCCGCGCGCAATCTCCTCGGTAGAATTGTTTGATGACAGAAATATCACGTCTATATCGACCAGCGCTGGGTCACTCTTAATCACTTCGCACGCTTCATAACCATTCATTCCTGGCATATTAATATCCAGCAATATGATGTCTGGCCGCTCCGAATCCGCCAGTAGCTGCAACGCCTCTTCAGCGTTTAACGCCGCCGTTACGGCAAATTCTCCCTGCAAATCCTCAAGCAACATATGAATAAGCTCGGGGGAGTCATCAACAATCATCACACGTATCATCGGGTCATTACTGGTCATTCCGAGACTCCTCTTCCGATAGTAGGTTCACACACAGTGCGCGACATTGTTCGATAAGAATCCGCATATCTGCGCGACGAAATTGATCAAATGCCGAGTTAAGTTGCTGGACTATCGGCTCTAGAAAAGTGCTCGTTACCAATTGGGTAAGTTGGGCGAGCGACTGCTTTACCAGTCCCAAGTTAACCGTCAAATTTTTTTCAATAACATCCAGCAAGTCACCTATTTGGCGTATTGCAGTAAATTCAAGTGATGTACTTTGTGCGGGTTCTTCGCGCGCTTCACTCCGTGAAAATAATTCCACTGACGCTCGCAGTTCTCGCAACGCAAAATAATATTCCTGGAACATTGCCAATGAAGGTTCCAGGTGCTCTTTGATCGACTGCTCGATAGCCGCCGCTGCCGCCGCCAAACGTGTTGCGCCCAGGGTGGCGCCCGTCCCTTTTATTTTATGCGCTCGCTGCCGAAGACTTTCCAAATTCCCTTCAGCCAACAGGGTGGCCATCTCATCCTCGGAACCTTCCTGAGAGGTGATGGCCCCCCGAATTAGTTTGCGCAGCAACGGCCAGTTGCCGCCAGAGCGCGCCAGAGCGCGCCAGAGCGCCAGCTATATCCAGCCCTGGGTACGCATGCCCTTCAGGTACCTCGGTGGCAAATTGCCCGGAATCGGCGACCGGCGCAGACACCGCGACGGATTCTGACAGCCCCATGGTAATAGCTTCCGCCGAGCTGGAAGTAACGACAGACAAGTAACGGCGCAAAACATCAAATAACTGGTCGGGTTCCACGGGCTTGGTAAGATGGTCTTGCATGCCGGCTGCTACACTTTTTTCGCGATCCTCCTCAAAGGCGTGCGCAGTCATCGCCACCACCGGAACGCGCCCGCGCGCGTCTTGCAATGCGCGAATCCGGCGAGTTGCGGTAAGGCCATCCATGATTGGCATTTGCACATCCATCAACACAAAGTCGGGCGGGTCGGAATCAAAAACTGCCAGTGCCAGCTCGCCGTTTTCCGCCCAGGAAAGTCGCAAACCACTTTCCTCAAGCAAACTGGCTATGACCTGATAATTTGTATTGTTGTCATCAACCACCAGCAAATGTTGCCCATTGAACAAGGGCCGTTCAGTAGCGCGAGATGCCTCGTCAATACCTCGACCGGAAATACAGCCGACTAACGAGTGTAAAATCAAAGGCTGAAATAAATAGCCATCAACACGAAACGAAAAGCTGGCGTTTGCACCGGACATTTCAAGTGCGATCAGTTTTAAATCACGGCAGCGGCGCTTGCATTCCATCAACTCGGCTGAATTGATACGGGACGCCAGACGACCATCCAGAATTAGCCAGGGTGCCGCGACTTGCTGCAAGACATCCCAATTCAGATGATGACAATCGCTGACGACCTGACTTTCCACTAAGCCAAGTAACGGGAGGCACGCACGCAAATGCTCCGACAACTGCGCTCCTTGTACAACCAATGCCACGCGAATGTCCGGGCGATTGCTCAGGCAGTTTCGCAATTCAGTCGGCGCCAATAATTTCGCGGGAAATCGCACGCAAAAACTGGAGCCTCGTCCCACCTCGCTCGTTAACGAGATGCTTCCACCCATGGCATCGACAATTTTTTTGCAAATCGACAACCCCAATCCAGAGCCACCATAATTACGGGTAATTGATAAATCCGCCTGCACGAAAGGGGTGAAAATGGAATCCAAATACTCCGCCGCAATACCTATAACGGTATCGCGAACCAGAATTTCGACGAGAGAATCCTCGCGGTACGCAAGGCTTACCGCAACAAAGCCCTGGTGCGTAAACTTTACGGCGTTGCCAACCAGGTTACATACCAATTGCTTGACCCGGAGGTCATCCGACTCGACCAACGCAGGGAAATCCGGAGCGATATCACACACGAACTCCAAGCCGCGCCGCTCGGCCTCCAGCGCAAATGATGGCATCACGCCGACGAGCGCCAGGGCGAGGTCAGTGGCAACCGGGGCAAGTTGTACTTCACCGGATTCAAAACGCGCGACGTCGAGCAAATCATTGATCAAAGCAAGCAGAAGTTGACCGGAATGGAGGGCGGTATTCAGTAAGTGTTGTTGACGATCTACATCGGAGACCTGGCTCGCCGCACGCAGCATCCCCAGTACTCCGTTCAGAGGGGTACGCATTTCGTGGCTCATGTTCGCCAGAAATTGACTCTTAGCCCTTGAATTTGCCAAGGCCTGGTCCCGCGCAATTTCCAACTCACGAGTTCGCTCAAGAACCTGCGCTTCGCGCTCATCTACCAACTTGCGCAATTCATTATTGAGCGCAAACAACTCGCGACTTTTGCTTTCCAGAAGTTCTTCAGCGGCACATCGGGCAGTCCGCTCGCGCTCAAGCCGATTATTCAACCGATCAAGTTCATCGCCCGGCACGATTGTCACCCCAAGCGGGTAATGGTAAATATAACTTGGTTTACGGGCGTAGAAACTGCGACGCGGTCGATCTGCAATTGCTCATTGAAGTGGTTGGCGCAACCTTCGATCAATCCCTCAGCCAAGTCCGGCAAATTGCGAGAGGATTCGTAGGTAAGTTGCAGCCGACTTTCATCAATATCGTGGTAATAGAAAACGGGCAACTCAGCGTCGGGGTAAAGTTTTTTTACCTCGACATGAATGTGTCGATCAACTTCGCGCAGCACGTCAAACGTGGTTGTTGCCTCGGCAAAAAATACCGGAAACTTTTTTACAAACGACTTAGCGAGAAAATTCCCAAATGCTTTCACTAGCACCGGCACCGGCAGATCGAAACGCCGGGACAGTTCCAACACATAGGCTAATAGCTCGCTAAGGTCGTAGGTTCCAACACTGGTGTAGGCTCCTCCTGATGGTGGGTTAGTGGCGTCAATAAGGTCGTCGACCATATCCATGCCCCAGCTCTGCTCCACCATACTCATAAATTCGGTGAACACTATTCCTTTCATTGCCATCACTCATCGTTGTGGAAATGATTAAAGCTTAGTCAATTGAATTCACTTTGAAGGCACATTTTTATCATCCGGGCGTTTAAAAAATCTTAACCCGCTTTTTCCGGCGGCGGCGCAACGCGCAATACCTCTTCCATCGTCGTTAATCCCGCTGCAATTTTTTGCGCCCCGGATAAACGTAAGGTTCGCATGCCTTCTTTCATTGCCTGACGGCGCATATCCTGCAAATTACAATCGGGCGTGACTCGCTCTTTTAGCGATTCCGACATCACCAGAATTTCATATAAACCCTGCCGGCCCATATAACCTGTATTACGACACTCCAAACATCCCACCGGGCGATAGACTTTAGCCGGCACCTGCACCTTCCAGGGCGCGACCAACTCCTGCCAATCTGCCTGGCTAATTTGCCCCTCTTCTTTGCAATGCGGGCACAAAGTGCGTACCAGCCGCTGCGCCATAACCCCGAGCAAGGTTGCATTGATTAAATACGAGGGAATTCCCAAATCCAATAAACGTGCAACGGTGGAAGGAGCGTCATTGGTGTGAACCGTCGACAACACCAAGTGCCCGGTCAACGCGGCCTGAACGGCCATCTGCGCCGTTTCCAGATCGCGAATTTCGCCCACCATAATAATGTCCGGATCTTGCCGCATCAGGCTGCGGATACCGGCAGCAAAGTCCAGCCCGATTTTGTGATGCACCTGGGTTTGGTTAAAGCGCTCTTCCACCATCTCGATCGGATCTTCAATGGTGCTGACATTGACTTCATCGGTGGCGACTTGTCGTAGTGACGAGTAAAGCGTGGTGGTTTTACCGGAACCGGTGGGGCCGGTTACCAGCAAAATCCCGTTGGGACGATTAAGCATGGTATTCCAGCGCGCGTAGTCATCGCCGACCAAACCCAAATCGCTGAAGCTGCGCTGCAATACTTCCGGATCGAATATCCGCATCACCAGTTTTTCGCCGAACGCGGTGGGTAAGGTAGACATACGCAATTCGATTTCACTGCCGTCGCTGCGCCGGGTTTTGATACGCCCATCTTGCGGCTTGCGCTTCTCGGCGATGTCCATTCGCGCCAACACTTTGAAGCGACTGGTGACGGCGGTAGCAACATTGGCCGGCAATTCATACACGTAATGGAGTACGCCATCGATACGAAAGCGAATGCGCCCCACATCACGGCGCGGTTCTATGTGGATATCGCTCGCACGCTGGTCATAAGCGTACTGCAGCAACCAGTCCACAATCTTGACGATATGCTGATCATTAGCGTCAGGATCACTCGCCTTACCCAGTTCGACCAGCTGCTCGAAGTTGGTAATCGCCGACGAGGAAGTCGCCCCACTGGCACCGGACACCGAGCGCGCCAGTGTGTAGAACTCCACCATAAAGCGTTCGATATCGGCCGGGTTGGCAACAACACGCTTAACCGTACGGCGCGCCACGTGCTCCACTTGTGGCTCCCATCCCGCCATAAATGGTTGGGTACAAGCCACCAGCACATGATCCTGGTTGACTTGTACACACAAAATTCCATGGCGTTTGGCGAAGGCGTAGCTGATTACCTCGGTACATTTGGCCACGTCGATTTTCATCGGATCTATATGGAACAGCGGCAGACGCGCCTTGGTGGCGAGCCACTCGGTAAGGGTTTCACCATCCAGGGTTTTACCGGGGCGCTGGACATCATCCAAATTCTGGGTGGCGATATAGGCGAGCGGATGCATGATGGCTTGCTCGCGCGTGCGCGATGCACCCAGCAGCACATTGGCATCCATTTGCTTCATGCGACCATCCGCCACCAGATCGCTAATTAATCCGCGTAAATCGAGAACCCTATCCAGCACCTGCGCCATTATTCTTTAACCCTGTTAGTGTTATATCTGCAGAGGATTGTAGCGGTTGCGAAGAAGAGCGTCTGCCTGTGCCATCACTTGCTCGCATTTTAGCGGCCGCTATCTATTATCTATGGGCCAACCACTACCCGCAGAAGAATGCATCACTGTCACAAAAATGTCACAAACCAAGGTGACCTGATCGGGTGATCTTTCTATACTGCGCACACTTTTTATCCGGAGGGATTTTCATGCCGTTTGCCAACCTGTCGAATTTGTTTGGCCGCTCACCGATTAAGCCGATCCAGGAGCATATGGCACTGGCGGTAAAGGGCGCGGCCGAGCTGGTGCATTTCTTTGAAGCGATTACCAGCGATGACTGGGAGCGCGCGCGCGCGCTGCAGGAAATGGTGGTGAAGTATGAAAACGAAGCCGATGAAATAAAAAAGCAACTGCGCCTGCATCTGCCCAAAAGCCTATTCCTGCCGGTGCCGCGCACTGACCTGCTGGAACTACTCACCATGCAAGATCGCATCGCCAACCGCGCGAAGGACATTGTGGGCATCATCATGGGGCGGCGTATGAGCATCCCCACCATTATGCGCCCGCAGATGAATGAGTTTGTACGCGCGAGTGTCGCCGCTGCCGAGCAAGCGCTGGTGGCCATTAACGAACTCGACGAACTCTTGGAAACGGGTTTTAGCGGCCGCGAATTGGCCGTAGTAGAAAACATGATTAAAGAGTTGGATGAACTGGAAGAAAAGGCCGACAAGCTTGAAATCGGCGTGCGCACCTCGCTCTTCGCGCTGGAAGCGCAATTACCACCGGTGGATGTAATGTTCCTCTACAACACCATTGATTGGGTCGGTGACATTTCCAACCGCGCCCACGATGTCGGCGGTCGTTTGCAACTGCTACTGGCCCGCTAGTTTCCAGGAATATACCCATGACCCTTTTAGCAGAACACAGTCAGACACTGTTGATCCTCGCCTGTGTCTTCGGTTTATTTATGGCCTGGGGCATTGGCGCCAACGATGTCTCCAATGCCATGGGCACCTCGGTGGGCGCTCGCGCACTCACCATGAAGCAAGCAATTTTGGTGGCGATGGTTTTCGAGTTTGCCGGTGCCTATTTGGCCGGCGGCGAAGTCACCGAAACCATCCGCAGCGGAATCGTCGAACTGGACGTAATGACCAGTCACCCGGATTTGTTTATCTATGGCATGCTCTCTTCACTGCTGGCAGCCGGCACCTGGTTAATGATCGCGAGTATCCTTGGCTGGCCGGTGTCCACCACTCACTCGATTGTGGGTGCAATTATCGGTTTCGCCGCCGTGGGGATTTCCGCCGATGCGGTGCAATGGAACCAGGTCTGGGGAATTGTTGGCAGTTGGGTCATTACACCCGTGATCGCCGGCGTCATCTCATTCTGGATTTTCCGCTCAGTGCAGCGACTCATCCTTAGCACCGACGATCCCTTTACTAATGCCAAGCACTACATTCCTTTCTACATGTTTGCCGTGGGATTTTTCCTTTCAATGGTGACAATTTTGAAGGGACTTAAATATGTGCTTCAGGCTCATGATGTGCAATTCAGTTTTATCGAAGCCATGTTTGTTGCCACCTTGATTGGGATACTGGTAGCCGGAATTGGGGTATATATGCTCAGCCGCATTACCCCGGACCCGGCGGCCGACAAAGCCAACCGCTTTGCCAGCGTGGAAAAAGTATTCGGGGTGTTAATGATATTTACCGCCTGCTCCATGGCCTTTGCTCACGGCTCCAATGATGTCGCCAACGCAGTAGGTCCAATGGCAGCCGTAATCAGCGTACTGGATGTGGGCGCCATCGAAGCCAAGGCACAAGTACCCTCGTGGGTTTTATTACTAGGCGCGCTGGGCATAGTGGCGGGCCTTGCCACCTACGGCTACAAAGTGATGATCACCATCGGCAAAAAAATTACCGAGCTAACCCCCAGCCGCGGATTTGCCGCCGAGATGTCTGCCGCTGCAACGGTAGTAATTGCTTCAGGTCTAGGCTTACCAATTTCCACCACCCACACCCTGGTAGGTGCAGTATTGGGCGTGGGCTTGGCACGCGGTATAGGTGCGCTAAATATCGGGGTTATTGGCGGTATTTTTGCGTCTTGGTTAATTACCCTGCCCGCCGGTGCCGGTTTGTCGATTTTGTTTTTCTACTTTTTCAAAGGCCTGTTTGGCTGATCAATAACACTCAAATTAAAACCGGACTCCCCCGAGCCCGGTTTTTTAATATCTGTCGATAGCCTTCGCTTGCATTTTTGCAGTCAATGATCGATAACACCTCATCCATAGCAAGGTGTTAACCATGAGTTTTGATTCCAAAGGTTATATCAACCATCTCCAGCAATTGGTGGCCATACCCTCGGTTAGCTGCGGCCTGCCCGAATGGGACATGTCTAACCAAAAGGTTATCGACTATCTCGCCAATGTCTTTGACGACCTTGGCTTTAATACGCGCGTGTTGCCACTGGGCGAATCCGGCAAAGCCAATCTGATTGCTAGCCTCGGTACCGGTGATGGTGGTTTGGTATTGGCGGGCCACAGCGATACCGTTCCCTACGACGCGAACCGCTGGCAATCCGATCCATTCCAACTCAACGAGCGCGATGGCAAGTTGTACGGTCTGGGCGCTACCGATATGAAGGGGTTTTTCCCCGTGATTATGGCGGCGGTAAAACCCTATCTGGATAAACCCTTCAAGCATCCATTGATCGTGTTAGCCACCGCCGATGAAGAGAGCAGCATGAGCGGTGCTCGCGCGCTCGCCCAGGAAGGTATTGCGGGATTCAAACCACGCTACGCCGTTATCGGTGAGCCCACCGGGCTGGTTCCCATCCGCGCCCATAAAGGCATCATGATGGAAGCCATTCGTGTGCGCGGCAAGAGCGGCCATTCATCTAACCCGGCGCTGGGTAACAATGCGCTCGAAGCTATGAATCAGGTGATGAGTTCACTGCTGCAACTGCGCAGCGAATTGCAATTAAAATACCGCGACCCCGGTTTCGCCGTGCAAACCCCCACATTGAATTTAGGTTGTATTCACGGCGGTGACGGCGCCAACCGAATTTGCGGCGAGTGCGAATTGCATTTTGATTTACGGTTATTGCCTGGGATGGATAACGACGAGTTGCGCGCAACTATCCACCAGCGCTTGCAACCTATTGCCGAAACCAGTGGAACCGATATTGTTTTTTCATCGCTCTTTGAAGGTGTTGACCCATTCGGCGAAGCCGAAAATGCCGAGCTGGTAAAAGTTTGCGAAGAGTTGACTGGCAATCGCGCCGATACGGTCGCATTCGCCACTGAAGCGCCGTTTATGCAACAGCTGGGAATGCAGACGCTAATCCTCGGCCCGGGTTCCATTAATCAGGCCCATCAACCCGATGAATTTATTCCACTCGACCAGATCGAACCAGCGATCAACATTGTGCGACGATTGATTGAAAAATATTGTTTGTAACTTTTTACAATACCTAAACAGCGTTTTTCAGTTATACATTAATTTTGAGAACATCAAAGTGCCAGCCAACACCCAAGACTACGTTAAATGGTTCCGCCACTCGACGCCTTATATCAACAGACACAGCGACAAAACCTTTGTGTTGATGCTGCCGGGCGAAGCCATCACACACACTAACTTCCACAATATCGTGCACGACATTGCATTGCTGTGCAGTTTGGATGTGCGCCTGGTTCTCGTGCACGGCGCACGTCCACAAATTGATGCGCGCCTTCAGGAAGCAGATACCTACAGCAACTTCCATAAAAATTTGCGCATTACAGATTCGGAAAGTTTACATCTGGTTATTCAAGCCATTGGTGAAGCGCGCACTATGGTGGAAGCGGCGCTGTCCACAAGTTTGCCCAACTCCCCGATGCACGATGCGGACATGCAAGTCATTAGCGGCAACTTCGTCGTCGCCATGCCGCACGGTGTAATCGACGGTATAGACCTGCAACACACCGGCAAAGTGCGCAAAGTGCACACAAAATCGTTAAATGCTGCGCTGGATTCCGGTGCGGTAGTGTTGCTCTCACCTCTCGCTTATTCACCAACAGGTGAAATTTTCAATTTGTCATTTAGCGATGTGGCGACTCATGTTGCTACCGCGATAAAAGCGGATAAATTTCTCGCCTTTGTTGAAGGCAATGGCATTACCGATGAAGAGGGCACTTTAATTCGTCAATTATCGTTGCTCGAATGCAAAAACTATTTGAATGACAATGGCGAAAAAATCAGTTTCGATTTACAACAGGCCATTAGCGCCAGTTATTTAAGCTGCCTGCAAGGCGTACCACGTGCACAATTGGTGAGCTACAGCACTGACGGTGCCCTGCTCACCGAATTATTTACGCGCGACGGATTGGGCACCATGATTTACTCGGGCCACTACGAGCAATTGCGCCCGGCCACCATTGATGATGTCGGCGGCATTCTCGACTTGATTCGCCCACTGGAGGAACAAGGCATTCTCGTGCGGCGCTCGCGTGAATTATTGGAAACTGAAATCAATAAATTTCATGTAATGGAAAAAGATGGCGCTATTATCGCCTGCGCTGCCCTTTATCCCTACGGGAAAATGGCAGAACTATCCTGTGTTGCAACCCACCCTGAATATCGCAACGGCGGGCGCGCTGCACAATTATTGCAGCAAATTGAAAAACAGGCGCTCAAGCAAAAAATCAAACAATTATTTTTACTGACGACGCAGACGGCGCATTGGTTTATCGAGCAGGGTTTTGTGCAGGGCAAGCTGGATGATTTACCCGTACAGAGACAGCTGCTCTACAACTATCAGCGCAACTCCAAAATATTTATTAAATCACTCGTGTAGTTTTTCATTTCGAAAAAATAGCTATGGAAATTATTGATCTGCGTCTTGCCCCACAACATATCCCCACCATCGCGCGCTGGCATTTTGATGAGTGGGGTTATTTGAATCCAGGCAAGACTCTGGAATATCGCATTGAACGCATGCAACGGTATATCGCTGACAAGCCAATTCCTTCAATGTTGATTGCCGTTGATGGCGATGTAGTATTGGGAACAGCTGCGTTGGTGGAAGCCGATATGGATAGCCATCCGGAGTTAACTCCCTGGCTTGCCAGTGTGTACATTCGGGAAGATCAACGCGGGGTTGGACTCGGAAAAAAGCTGGTTCAAGCGCTAATGGATTTTGCCGGCCAACAACAGCTCGAACGACTTTATCTGTTTACACCGGATCAAGCCGGTTTCTATGCGAAGTTGGGCTGGAAGGTACTCACTCAAGAAAATTATCGCACTACGCCCGTCACCATTATGCAATTGGATTACTAGTACTGCACACTACTTAACCTATGGTGTGTCACATGGAATTTGATCCCAAGAACAGCAACACAAAAACTAACACCAATGTTAATGACAACAATCGCGGATTTATTGAAACTCACCGCTTACAGACTTGACGATACCCCTCGATAAAGCAGAAATATTATGAACCAAGAGAATTTTTAATCGATCTCATCCGCTTACCGATCAGCATAAAGGGACGCTCAATTAACAAGTGAGCCGCAACGGATAGCCCAACAACCCCAATCAACATAAAAACAAAAATAACCCAATAGAATGGATACCCAATAAGAGAAAAATCAACAGCATCAAAAACAGTGAACGCCACATACAAAAGCATTCCGTGCAAAAGATAAACCCCAAAACTCAAATCACCTAAAATTTTGCTTGCCTTCAACTCAAGCAAACCAAATAGGTTCGCTCCAGACGCCAATAAAATAAACGCCACTCCGGAAATAAGCATCTGCGCAAAGGAATACGTTTCAACAAGACACCCGCACACCAAGCATATAAGCGCCAGCAGACTTGCGCCTGATCTATACATCAATACCAAGCCTGATATCCATTTTTGATCAATCAAAATTGCAGCCATCCAGCCCATAAAAAAGCAAAACGTAAACTTTAACTTTATCACTCCAATCATTAAATCCTGAGCCGTTACAACTCCAACAACAACAGCTACTGCTAACGCCATTAACTTCCCAATACAACGCCCCCCCAAAAGCCAGAAGGGGTAAAGCACTGTAAAAAATCCACTCATATTTGAGGGTCCAATCTACGCCTGCGATAATTCTTCGCGTTTCAGGGAATGCATTTATTAGCTCTCCATTAAATAATATCCATTTATTTATTTCGGACAGCAAAATCTTAGGGGCAACGTGGAGCTCCCAGTTACTTTCAATAAAAACAATAACAATTAGCGCGCACACCACAAAAAAATACAGCGGAACGATACGAAAAAAACGAGACACGATTAAATCGTGAATATTTACTCGATACCTTTTTCGAATGAGCTGAGTTGAAAACAGGAATCCGGTCGTAACAAAAAATAGGATTACACCAACTTTCCCTAAGTTATGGAAAAATGTTTCGGGCGGACGCCCCCATCCGCCACCAACCTTCCAATACCATGTAACGACAAAATGGTGAATGAAAACGGATATAGCTAAATATCCTCTTAAGCCGTCAATAATTGGATAACGACCACTGTTTTCAGCACATGAATCAAAAAACCTTTCTGGCAACTTAACGAGCAGCAAATGCAAGAGAGCGATCCCAAATACAATTAATAGGCTCGCGATAATGTATATCAATGTTTCCCCCTCAGGATCCACCAGCAACTAGCTAAGGCCAATGCGGCATTTTATATGCAACCCATACAGCAGTGATATCTTTTGAAGTCCCGCAAACAACTAATCAGCAGCCCCTGGGCAATCTTTTTTTGTTAAGATACACCTGTTTCAAAGCAAAAATTAGCATCCGCCGCTTTAGCTCGAGGTCCCTTATGCCTGTTTATCGCTCCAAAACCACAACATCGGGTCGCAATATGGCCGGTGCCCGCGCCTTGTGGCGTGCAACGGGCATGAAAGATGACGATTTCCAAAAGCCCATTATCGCCGTTGCCAACTCTTTTACCCAATTTGTTCCCGGTCACGTTCACCTGAAAGATTTGGGCCAATTGGTTGCGCGCGAAATTGAAAAGGCCGGCGGTGTCGCCAAAGAATTCAATACCATTGCCGTGGATGACGGTATCGCCATGGGTCACGACGGCATGCTCTACAGTTTGCCATCGCGCGACATTATTGCCGACTCGGTCGAGTACATGGTTAATGCCCACTGCGCCGATGCCATCGTGTGCATTTCCAACTGCGACAAAATCACCCCCGGTATGCTGATGGCCGCAATGCGCCTTAACATTCCAGTGATCTTTGTATCTGGTGGGCCGATGGAAGCCGGTAAAACCAGACTCGCCGAGCACAAGCTCGATCTTGTTGATGCGATGGTAATTGCAGTAGACGACAACGCCAGCGACGAGAAGGTCAATGAATATGAGCGTTCTGCCTGCCCAACCTGCGGCTCTTGCTCAGGCATGTTTACCGCCAACTCAATGAACTGTTTGACCGAGGCACTGGGCTTATCCCTGCCTGGCAACGGTTCCTTGCTGGCAACCCACGCTGACCGTGAGCAGTTGTTCCTTGAAGCCGGTCGCCGCATCGTGGAAATCACCAAGCGTTTCTACGAAGAAGATGATTACAGCGTATTGCCACGCTCCATCGCGACTTTTGAAGCCTATGAAAACGCCATGGCACTCGATATCGCCATGGGCGGTTCAACCAATACCATCCTGCATTTGCTAGCTGCTGCGCAGGAGGGCGAAGTGCCCTTCACCATGTTCGATGTAGACCGCATGAGCCGCAAAGTACCGCAGTTGTGCAAAGTTGCCCCCAATACCCAGAAATATCATATGGAAGACGTGCACCGCGCTGGCGGCGTAATGGGCATTCTTGCGGAACTTAATCGCGGTGGATTGCTGCACAACCAGTTGCTGACGGTACACAGCAAAACTTTCCAGGAAGCCCTGGATAAGTGGGACATCATCAGTACGTCGTCTGAAGCTGTAGCGACATTCTACAAAGCAGGCCCCGCCGGCATTCCAACGCAAGTTGCTTTTAGCCAAGCAACTCGGTGGCCGACACTTGACGGTGACCGCGCCGAAGGTTGTATTCGCTCCGTTAAAAATGCCTACAGCAAGGAAGGTGGCTTGGCCGTTCTCAAAGGCAACATAGCACTCGATGGCTGTGCTGTAAAAGCCTCCGGTGTTGACGAAAGCTGCTGGGTTTTTCAAGGTAAGTCTTACGCTGTAGTAAGCCAGGATAAAGCGGTTGCCGATATCCTCGACGGCAAAGTGAAAGAAGGCGATGTTGTGGTGATTCGCTATGAAGGCCCGAAAGGTGGTCCGGGAATGCAGGAAATGCTCTACCCCACCAGTTACTTGAAATCCAAAGGCTTGGGTAAAGCCTGCGCGTTGCTGACTGACGGTCGTTTCTCTGGCGGAACCTCGGGCTTATCCATCGGCCACGTATCGCCCGAAGCAGCGGCTGGTGGTGCGATTGGTTTGGTACAGAACGGTGATATCATTCGCATCGACATCCCCAACCGCAGTATTAATGTCGTACTGACCGATGCTGAACTGGATGCCCGCCGTGCCGCCGAAAATGCCAAAGGCCCATTGGCCTGGAAACCGAGCGAAGTTCGTCCGCGTAAGGTTTCTGCATCATTGAAAGCCTATGCGATGTTGGCAACCAGCGCAGACAAGGGTGCTGTGCGCGATTTGAGCAAACTGGACTAAAGCTCTTCTTACGCTGCCATTAGGCAATGGCAGCGTTTTTTATTTGTTGGGTTCTGTGTTTTGAAAAATAAAAAAGCCAGCTTAATGCTGGCTTTTTTATTTTATCTTCAGGTAATTGCAGCTTGGTTAATCTTTCGCTGCTATTTCCTGCTTTTGCTTTTCTTTTTCACAGAAGGTAATCCACTGTGCAGCAATCTTGGATGAGCGAGCATCTTTACCTGCTTCTTTAAAGAACTTGATAGCTTCATCAAAATTCTTCAACTCAAACTCAGCTTGCGCGACAGTCAGGTTGGCGTAATCAACACGCTTGATTCCACCTTTACGCAGGGCGTCACGCCCCCACTTGGATGCTTCTTTGTATTTATCGTTTGCCAGATAAGCTTGCGCCAAACCAATAATCAGCTCACCGTCGGTTGACTTCTCGGCAGCGCGCTCATACTCAACCAAAGACTCTTTTGAGTTTTGTGCAAGACGCAAAGAATCGGCCAAGGTTTTCAGGTTTTTAGCGGTTGGCTCTACGAGCTTATCGGTATAAATACCTTTCTTGAGTACTTTAGCGGCCTTATAGGGAACCTCTGCCTCCAGGAAAGAATAAGCCAAGTTCACTATATCTTTCTCAGTGGTTAAGCCACCCATCAGGTAACAAGTTGCCAGCGCATTTAATGCATCGTTT
>JACCDZ010274317.1_pt1 | contig 15440 bp, 19 predicted proteins | sample 7449551 | NCBI WGS metagenome assembly JACCDZ01 (sample SAMN15323452, study PRJNA562643) | freshwater metagenome | isolation source: river surface water | place: USA:Blue River Watershed | collected 2017-08-18 | reverse complement strand
GAATTCTTCACATTGAGACTCCCCCAGAGAGTTTGGTAATGAGCGGTGGTTTATTCCACGGATTCCAGTTGTGGGTTAACTTGCCTGCTGCCAAGAAGTGGTCGCCTCCTGCTTATCAGGATGTTCGCGCAAATGATGTTGCATTGTTGTCATCACACGATGGTGGTGCGTTAATTCGAATTATTGCTGGTGAACTTGATGGACATGTTGGTCCCGGATCAACACAAACACCAATTACTTTGATTCACGCAAGTGTTGCAGCAGGTGCAGAACTTCGTCTTCCATGGCGTCGTGATTACAACGCACTTGTGTATGCGATGGCAGGACATGGATTTGTTGGCGGACAATCACAACCAATTCAGATGGGACAACTTGCTGTCTTCGGTGATGGTGATGAGATTGTTGTGCGTGCAGCGCAGCATCAAGAGTCACGTTCTCCTCAACTGGAGCTATTTATTCTTGGCGGTGCGCCAATTAAGGAACCTGTGGCATGGATGGGTCCATTTGTGATGAATACAAAGCGCGAAGTACTGCAAGCATTTGAGGATTTCCAGAAGGGCTTGCTTGGCTCGATTCCAGCGATTTACAAGGAAGATGCCAAGCCAAAGGCACCGATTCAACGCACGGGTAAATTGCAGGGTGACAGTCCTGCGCGCAAGGAAGCAGTCGATCCTGCCAGTGGCGCTGCTGGAGTGCTCGATGTGCACGGTGCGCCAACTGATATGCAGGAAACTGGGGATAAGTAACACTTAATCGCTGGCGAGATGAAACTTCTCACGCTCTCGCATTAGTAGGGAACTCGTGCAGCAACAAATCTGGGGATAACTCAACATTTCACGATTGATTTGTCAGCGCTCCACTGCACTATCGCCACATGCCTTCAGCAACAGCAGCGACACCGATGAATGGAGATCACGCATCCTCATTCTCATCAGCTCGTGAAGATCAAGTAGCCACACTTCTTTCAGCTGCTCCTGGGATAAAAACACTCGCTGAGTTGATCGCAATCAATCCTCAAGATTTATCCCCGTCTGCGCGCATCGATTACTTAGCAGCACTAGAGCGACAGAGCAGTTGGTTACAAGCAGCAATGCAACGAGCAATCGTCGCAGTGGCAGGAATTAATGAAGGAAAGTCTGATGGTCCATTTGCCGGAGTCGATGAGGCTGAACGGGAAGATGTCTCTTCTGCCTTACGCCTATCTGCTGGTACTGCGCAAATGCGTATTGATGTTGCACGTACGCTCGTGAATCATCTTCCTAATACCTGCTCAGCACTTGCTACGGGTGACCTAAGTGCAGCTCATGCCACTGTTATCGCTAAAGAAACTGCTGCAGCCATTCGCGATGGTTTGAGTGAATTTGCGATTTTCTCTATCGAGCAGAAGGCGATAGCGCATGCTGAATTTCACACGCCTTCACAGGTTGCCCAACAAGTACGCAGCGCTATCGCCAAATTTGCACCTGCCACATTTGAAGAGGTTGTTGAAAAAGCGCGCGATTGCCGACGCGTGAGTTGCTATAACGACATCGATGGAATGTCTACGGTCGTTGCCATACTTCCTGCAGCAGATGCGCAAACGGTAATGAAGGCGATTGAAGCATTCATAATCAAGGGATCCTCAGCTTGGGAGATTTCCCGCGATCTCCAAAACACTGAATCATTAAACACTGATTCAAAGAACACTGATGCAAAGAATGCCGAATCACTTAACACTGGTGTAAAGAACTCAGATTCACGCAGTGCTGATATGAAGCGCGCTGATGCTCTGACTGCCATTGCTGGATTTGCACTAGCTGCAAGTAGCGAAGAAGTTGCACTTCATCGACGACCAATCACAGTTAATGTGACAATTGATCTTCCAACTCTTCTTGGTTTAAGTGAAAATCCTGGACAGCTAGCCGGATACGGAGCAATACCTGCCTCCGTCGCACGAGCACTTGCAAGTGATGGAAAATGGAAAAGATTTATCACGGATCCGCAGACGGGCGCACTTTTGGATTACGGTCGCGAGACTTACCAACCGCCGCAAGCACTTATTGACTTTCTTATTGCTCGAGATCGAACCTGCCGATTTCCGGGATGCAGGCGATCGGCAGCTCTCTCAGATCTTGATCATGCACAAAGTTGGGAAGATGGTGGAACCACCTCACTTGATAACCTGGGAGCACTCTGTCGACGCCATCACCAATTGAAAACTCATGGTGGCTGGGCTATTGAATCTCGGGCTGATGGCTCATGTACATGGACTTCCCCGCTAGGGAAGATCTATCAAACTCCAGCTCGCTCGATTGCTGAGGCTGTTTAAGGTAAAACTCCCAAATCGGCGAACTTCAGTAGAGGCTCCCTAAAGCGATTCGGTCGCACCGAAGCATTCATCTGAAACTCTCGGTTTGCACGCTTCTTCGCATGCAACTTGCGCAACTCGATGCGAAATCACCTCTATCCAACTGCCCTTAGAATTGGAGTGTGAACAAGCACGCACCCATCCTTAACAAGGTGATTCTCTATTATGGCTTTACGCCGATTAGCGACCCTGATGCGATGCTGCTTTGGCAGAAACAACTCTGCACATCCCTTGGATCAACGGGTCGCATTCTCATTTCAAAGCATGGAATCAACGGAACGCTTGGTGGAGATATGGCAGCGCTCAAGAAATATGTGCGCCAAACACGTAGCTATCCAGGATTTAAGAAAATGGTTTTTAAGTGGTCGGAAGGAACAGGGAATGATTTCCCTCGTCTTTCCGTGAAAGTCAAACCTGAACTCGTAGCTTTCGGTGATCCAGATGTAATTGAAGTTGACGAGAATGGTGTTGTCGGCGGCGGTAAACACATTCGTCCAGATCAAGTAGAAAAACTTGTGCAGGAACGTGGCGATGAAGTTGTTTTCTTTGATGGGCGAAATGCTTTTGAGGCAGAGATCGGTAGATTTAAAGGCGCAATCATTCCTGACGTAACTACATCTCGTGACTTCATTGATGAGATTGAAAGTGGAAAATACGACCACATCAAGGATAAGCCAGTCGTCACATACTGCACCGGCGGTATTCGCTGTGAGATTCTCTCTGCAGTTATGGTTAAGAATGGATTTAAAGAGGTTTATCAAATCGATGGCGGGATCGTTAAGTACGGCAATGCATTTGGTGATGACGGTCTCTGGGAAGGTTCTCTCTACACCTTTGATTCAAGAATGAAGATGGATTTCTCAGACCACACAAAAGTGATTGGTAAGTGTGAGAAGTGTGAGGCAGCGACAAACCAGTTTAGAAATTGCAACACCGCCTCATGTCACCAACTCATTCTTCTCTGCGATGACTGCGCTGCCTTGGATTCAAATCTCTCTTGTACGCACGATCAGAGCAAGGCTCGTAACTCTGAGTTGATTGGCTAGTTGCAGATCTAATGATCTGGTGGCCATCAGAGGTACCCACGCTTTCACGTGGCCTCATCACACTTCGCAAGCCACATCTTGACGATACCCAGGCAGTCTTCGATGGTTGCCAGGATCCCCTGATTCCAAGATTTACCGCCATCAGTGCTGATTATTCGATGGCACACGCACTCGATTATGTGCAACGAACTGATGCATCAGTGCGCACTCAGCGCGAATTGCCATTCGTTATTGAGTACGGAAATAGTGATGACAGAGTCTTTGCTGGAACGATCTCTTTCCATTCCCTGAACGTCAAGAACAGTGTTGGCGAGCTTGGTTACTGGATGACTTCTTCCATGCGCGGCAAAGGTATTGCTACTACTGCAGCACGAATGCTTACTGATTATGGATTTGCAACTATCGGCTTCAAGCGAATTGAAGCGCTGGTTGATCGGGAGAATGTTGCTTCACTCAAGCTTCTCGACTCTGCCGGCTATCAGCGAGAAGGACTTCTTCGCAACAAGATCACGCGTGATGACGGAAGGCAAGTAGATATGTACCTATACGCAGCTCTTCCAGAGGATTGGCAATATCTCCCCGATTAATTCTTGACGAGTAGTATTTGAAGCATGGAATCGCTTGCTTTAGCTGTAGCCATAATTCTCGGTATTGTGATGTTTAGTGGTCCGTTGGGTATTCTGTTGACTATTAACCCAATCTGGAATGCAACACTCAAGGTGCCAGCACTTTGGTATGCCAGAAGAATTCTTATCTCACTCCTTGCAGCAGTTGGAATTGTCTTCGGGTTTCAAGTTTTGTTTAGTGGGGTTCCCTTTATGGCATCCATCATGGTGATGTCGGGAATGGCATTCAATATGCTTGCCATCAAATTGGAATATCAGATCGGCAAGTTCAATAAGAGAAAGACGCCAGGCACTCCTGGAGCATCAGAGCTTTAAATTAAGCAGGAAACAACTCTGAATCGATCTGTAAGCATCAGAGCTCTAGAGTGCAGCGGTAATGGTGGAGGTGCCGGGAATCGAACCCGGGTCCTTCGGAATTAAAATAGGGCTTCTACGGGCGTAGTGTGTTTAACGTTTTCTCAGTTCCGAATCTCTTACACACGAGTATTCGACAAACTCATTTGCGAAAATGTTCTCCGACAACGTTCGCAACGCCGTTATCTGGAAAAGCTCTCTAGCGACGCCAGATTCCAGAGCGAGAGCGCCCCTGGGCTGACGGATTCGGGACTAGCTTATGCAGCTAGTGCGAAATCACTGCGACTGTTGTCTGCAGTTAGTTGTGCACGGATTTCATGGTTTACGAGATCATTCCGGCTTCCTCGGCCCGCTTCCCCTATCTCAACAGCCAAAGTCGAGACCGTTCACCCCCATGGGTGTGGAAAGCATTGTCATACTTCCAAGAATTCACTTTCGTGACCTATGTGGAAATGTGACTGTTATGCAATGCCACTATGTAGTTGTGTTCTAAGTGTATAGAACCAGAGTGACATCGCGAAAATTCCTTCGTAACGAGCATTAGTTGCAAGGGTTTTGCGCTCCAAGTGGGCGCGATATTCAAGCTCTTTAGAAGTCTTTGCCAGTCTTACGGCGAGATACTTCGCGCTCAATCTCACGAGTATCTTGACGCTCTTTGAGTGCAGCGCGCTTGTCATGCGCTTTCTTTCCTCGTGCGACCGCGATTTCGATCTTCGCTTTGCCATCTTTAAAGTAGAGCTGCAAAGGAATGAGGGTGGTTCCGCCTTCTTTTGTTAAAGCATGAAGCTTGCGTAGTTCCTGTAGGTGAACAAGCAACTTACGTTCACGACGAGGAGTGTGGTTATTCCACGTTCCTTCTGTGTACTCAGGAATGTGCACGCCGCTTAACCACAATTCACCATTGCTAACGTGTGCGTAACCATCAATAAGTGAGGCGCGACCTGCACGTAATGACTTTACCTCGGTACCAGTAAGAACTATTCCGCATTCATAGACATCATCGATCGTGTAATCATGGCGCGCTTTCTTGTTCTGCGCGATGAGTTTGCGACCGACCTCTTTGACCATGATCTGACTATAGTCCTTGAGCCTAAGCCTTAGACCTTGAGATAACGGCGAAGAGTAATCAGTGAAGCGAAGGTGGATACAACAAGTCCAGTGAGAAGTAACCAGGCTGAAGCAATCCAGACTTCATTCCAACCAAAGAAGTTTGTAAAGGTAAGCAGTGGAGCAACCTGCGTATCTACAACTTGCTTGAGACCTGCGAGGAGTCCCGTTGCTACACCCCAACCGATAATTGCCGAGATGATGCCTTCAAGAAGGAACGGTAATTGAATTGAAAATGACGATGCTCCGACGAGTTTCATAACGCCGGTCTCGCGGCGACGGTTAAAGGCTGCGATGCGCAGGGTATTAGAAATCAAAAGCGCTGCCGTGAGTACTGAGGCTAAACCAACTGCGATGGCACCATTACGGAGAACGTTGAGCAGCTCGAAGAACTTCTCAAGAATGGTTCGCTGATCTTGTACAACGTCAACGCCAGGGCGTCCCGTGAACGCCGAAACAACAACTGCAAACTGAGTTGGATCTTCGAGCTTGACTCGGAATGACTCAGGCAACTGATCTGCACTCACATTTTGTGCGATTGCAGAATCTTTAAAGCGTTCTTGGAAGCGTGAGAAAGCCTCTGATTGGCTCTCGTAATACACGCTCTGAACCACTGGAAGTGCCTGAAGATCTGCCTTAATTGTTGTGCGCTGTGCATCAGTGACTACGCCACCAGCGCATGAAGGTGATTCAGAGAGTGGCCCACATAAAAAGACAGAGACTTCGATCTTGTCATACCAATAATCCTTCATTGCATTTACTTGTGCATTGGATAGCAGACCAATACCGAGTAGTGAAAGAGAGATCGCAGTGGTGACAATAACTGCAAAGGTCATGGTGAGGTTACGGCGAAGCCCAATGCGAACTTCACTAAGCAAAAATCCTGTGCGCATTTTTCTCTCCCTTACCCGGTGTATCCATAGACGCCACGAACCTGATCGCGGATTACGTGTCCGCCATCAAGCTCGATTACGCGCTTACGCATCTGATCAACGATGCCTGAATCGTGTGTCGCCATCAAAACTGTTGTGCCCTCGCGATTGATTCTGTCGAGCAGCTTCATGATGCCCACGGAAAGCGCTGGATCAAGGTTTCCTGTTGGCTCATCAGCGATGATGATTGATGGCTTTGTTACATATGCACGAGCGATCGCTACACGCTGTTGCTCACCACCTGAAAGCTGGTTAGGCATACGATCGCCTTTATCTTCAAGGCCAATAAGTTCGAGAACTTCAGGGACTTCGCGGTTAATCTCTTTCTTCGAGTACCCGAGAACATGAAGTGCGAATGCAATGTTTTCTGTGATCGTCTTATTAGGAAGAAGACGGAAATCCTGGAAGACAGTTCCAAGTTGGCGACGAAGCTCTGGGATCTTATGGTTTGAAAGTTTGCCGAGATCTTTTCCAGCAACATGGATAACACCAGATGTTGGCTTCTCTTCGCGGAGGATTAATCGCAAGAATGTTGACTTACCTGAACCAGACGCACCAACAAGGAAGACAAACTCTCCCTTTACAATTTCAAGGTTGACTGAATCGAGGGCTGGGCGTTCTTGACCCGGATAGGTCTTTGTCACATTCTCAAAACGAATCATGTGCTGCTCCTCTTACCCTGTTATCTGGGAAGGGCTTGCGCCCGACCCGTTGGGGCTCAAGTTCCATGCCGAACTTAAGACCTTTGGATCACGGGGCTGATGGGCCCCATCGTCTCCGTACTGTGCCTAGTTTATGGAACAAGGGTGGAGTATGCGGGATTTGAGCGCAGATAGACCCAACTTTAGATAGAAATTGAGTCCAGGTTTACGCCTGCGATGGGTGTGAGATTTATTGCCTCGTTGATCTGCGTGAGATTAAAGCCAGATGCGCGTGCGAGATTTATTGCGTTGCTTGTGAACGGCGCCAGCGAATTCCAGCTTCGATGAAGTCATCGATTTCGCCGTTGAGAACTGCCGATGTATTTCCCGTCTCATGATTGTTACGTAGATCTTTCACCATTTGATACGGGGCAAGAACATATGAGCGCATCTGATTTCCCCATGAACCTGAGTTATCGCCCTTGAGAGCATTGATTTTTGCTTGCTCTTCTTGGCGGCGGCGTTCAAGTAACTTTGATTGCAAGACGGCCATTGCAGTTGCTTTATTTTGAATCTGAGAACGCTCGTTCTGACAAGAAACAACAATGCCTGTTGGGATATGTGTCAGGCGCACGGCTGAGTCAGTTGTGTTCACACCTTGTCCACCAGGACCTGATGAGCGATACACATCAACGCGAATCTCTTTCTCATCGATTTCGATGTGATCACTTTGTTCAACGACAGGCACAACTTCAACACCAGCAAAGGAAGTGTGTCGACGAGATTGTGAATCAAAAGGAGAGATACGTACTAAGCGATGAGTACCTTGTTCGACCGAGAGTGTTCCGTATGCGTACGGTGCCGTGACTCGGAATGTTGTTGACTTAATACCAGCTTCTTCGGCATAAGACGTTTCTAGAACATCAACTTTATGTTCGTGACGCTCGCAGTAACGCAAATACATGCGCATTAACATTTCAGCCCAGTCTGCGGCTTCTACTCCACCGGCTTCAGAGCGAATTGTTATAAGTGCATCGCGATCGTCATATTCACCATTAAGCAAGGTGGTGACTTCGAGTTCGCTGATTGCTTTTACAGTCGAATCGAGTTCATTCTCGGCATCACGTAGAGCAGATCCGTCTGGTTCATCGGCTGCCAACTCAAAGAGGACTGGCAGATCTTCAACTCGACGGCGCAGAGATTTAAGGCGAGCGATAGTTGATTGAACGCGTGAAAGCTTGCTTGTCACGGCCTGTGCTTTTTCTGGGTCGTCCCAAAGATTTGGTACTCCCGCTTGGGCCTCAAGTTCGACCGCTTCAGCTTCAAGTTTTGGAAGATCAAGAACCTTTTCGATAGAAACAAGGGTCGCGTCAATCTCAGCTATCTCGAGGTTGTATTCGCGGGCCATGGGAGAAGGATACCCACTCGATTAGATCAATCACTTCACTTCATACGAGATAAGGATTTCAACTAACTCGGAAGCCAAAGAGGTAGAGACCATTGTTTCGTTGATTATAAGTTGTTGCCGATGAGATTAAGGTGATGCTTCTTATGTTCAAAAATGGCAGCTGAAAAGGAAGATCGACTTCAGCCTTCAGGCCAACACGAAGACCGCGTCCGTCACAAGTAACTGAGTCAATCTCTAAATCATGGGCTCCTTTGTCGATCAGTAATTTACTTTCACTTGCTAAGTCAGTAAGCGCTTCGGCAATGCCGGATTGTGCTTTCTGACAATCAATCGGAACTCCGGGATCCTCAGGGCCTTGCCCGAACATGTTTTGGGCCATAGTGATTACATTGAATTTTCCAGTGTAATAAGCATCTTCATCCAAGAAGTGTGCGCCACGTTGGGCAACTGACTCCGCGCTTTGGGTCAAAGTTCGCTTAGCCAACGTGATTGTTGCGATGTTGGTTGCAATCATCACTAGTGAAACTGTGAGCAGAAATAGTGCAATCGTTAGAAGTGAGATAGATCCTCTCTCATCTCGAATCCGTAGAATCACTTTACCTAGAGTCGAATTACTTCTTAGCAGCCTAAGCATTGCGCTTCGTAACTTATTCATTTCTGACTCCAGGGGGAAAAATATTCTTGAGCTGCTGCCTCCACGAGGCGACCGTGACTCATGGATGGATCCATAGTTAGAGTAATTCTCACTCGTCCATTCGGTTGATGGCATGGACTCTTACTGCACTTCATCTCGACTTGAATTGCATCTACCTCAGACTGACTAAGTCCAAGTTGCTTCCCACCAACCTCGATCATCTGTCGAATAAGAGCCTCACCACTTTCATCATTACTGCTCTCGATATAGCTTCGCACGCTCTCCCTCGCCAGAGTTTGCATCACCATCTCATGAGAACTGATCGATGAAAATTGCCCAAGAAAGATAAAAATTGGGATAAACAGAGGTAACGCCAGCACCACGAATTCAACACTGGCGCTTCCCTCTTGCCTGTGAATAATGTTCTTGGCTAGACAAATTAATCTTTTCAACGCGTGTTCTCAATTATTGCTATGCCCCTGCCGTCAGTCTCCAACTCTCGCCCCAGAAGTGCAGCAAGACCCGGTACCAGTTGTGGGATTTTGCGGCTTTGCAGAGAAATCAATATCGATAGATTCGAAAACCGATCCGGTGATTCAAACTTCTGTTCTCTATCTGATTGAGAAAAGTTACCTGAAATCGCACGCACGGATGCCTGATCTGATGCAGCCAAAGAATCTGCATCGCGCATTCCTAGCGCAAGAATAAGTTGAATACCGACGAGGAAGAGAAAAAGAAGTGGAATAAGAACCAGCGAACTCTCAACATTTCCGCGTTCATCTTTAACTGCACTCCAGGCATCTCTACATCTGAACACCTATCGGATGCCGTTCATAGCATCGAGGGAGTTTTTGAGTATTGCAGATAGGCGCGGTGCCGCAATAGTCCAGATTGCTGTAACTAATCCAGTTGTCATTAAGACAACCAGGACCCATCCGGGTACATCTCCACGCTCTTCTTTTAATTTGACCACGAACTTCTTCTCTTTAGCCACCTTAAATGAATCGGCAATTTTTGCTTGCAACCACAAACTGCCACTGAGGGTTCTCTCTACTATTCCTATTTTGCTCTTTACCGACTCCATATTTCACTCCCTTATCTATTGGTTTGCTTGGTTTGCTTGGTTTGCTTGGTTTGCTTGGTTTGCTTGGTTTGCTTGGTTTGCTTGGTTTGCTTGCTAACTAGCAAACAAATTGAGGCTTGTCAGCGATGGCCAAAGAGCGAAGAGGATTGAGATTGGAAGAATGAGAAAAACGACCGGAATCATCATTGAAATTTCAGCCTTGCCCGCCGCTGCCAAGACTCGATTACGCTGATGATCGCGAGCTTCCTGTGCATGCCGTACAAGGACCTCTGTGATCGGAGCACCGCGCACCATTGCGTTGACCATCGAGTCAATAAATTTTCGTACTAGCGGAGAATTGAGATCTCGCCCCATTAGATCGAGTGCTGAGTGGAACGGGATTCCTTGGTGCACTCGTGCAATCACTAGGCGAAATCTCACGCTCAAGAAACCATGTGAGTTTTCCGCGATGCGCTTGAAGGCAGATAGCGGGGACTCCCCTGCTGAAATAGCCAGGGAGAGCATTTCAATGATTGCTGGAAATTCTGCCTCTATTGCACTTCGCTGTTTTCTAACTTCAGTGGAGAGTGTCCGATCGATGTACAAGTATGAAACTGCTGCAATGCTGATACTCAAAAAAGCGGTGGAGATAATTGATTGATGGCTGAGCGATGCTAATACAAAGACAACTAGTGTCGTTATTGAGGTGTATAGAAGTTGAATATAGCGAAATTCTTCATATTCGACCTGGCTTCCTCTGTTTAATTCGAAAATTCGACTTTTAACAAACGAACGATCTTTTGTTCTTCCAACTAAAAGCTTTACATCATGCGCTGGATCCTCTCCCAAAACGAGAAATGACACCGCAATAGTAGAAAGTAAAAGTGAGGGCAAAAGTGAGTTCACTTATCACCACCGAATACGCGAGGGACACTTGGCAATCTGCCAAGAAATGTCATCCAGATGTATGCGAGAACGGTCATGAACAGTCCAATGAACAGAATTCCTGCACCGGTTGCGGTTGAGAACGCTGCAACAGCAGAAGGCTGCATCGCCAGCAAGAGTAAGAGCAACCATGGGGCTGCGGAAGAGAGATGTGCGGAATTCTTAATCCACGATTGTTTGACTGCAATTTCGTTTCGAAGCGCCAAGTCTTCGCGGAGAAAGTTTCCGAGTGTTCTTAAAATCGAAAGTAACTCACTCCCTCCCAATGACTTTGAGATCAGCAGGGCTTGGAAGATCTGATCGCTTGCATGACTTTTGAAGTGATCAGCTAAACGCTGGATTCCCTGATCCAAATTTCCGTCCTCGAAAAGTTGTGATTTAAAGTGAAAGAATGCTGGTCGCATAATCTCTGGTCCACGATCTGAAAGCTCTGTAAGGGCCTCAGTGAGAGACATCCCTGATTGAATCGCTGAAACCAAGTGATCAATCACCTCGGGCCAGGATGCACTTACTTCTAACTCATGTTTTCCTTTGCGACTATTAACAACTACATATGTGAAAGCAAGCGTGAGTAAAGAGAAGGCGAACGCGAGCAATAGTGAATTCGTCAAAAAATAAACTACGAGAAAACAGCAATTTGCTGAAATAAGAAACGGGGCGAAGCGTTTAGCGAACTTCATCTGTGACCGCTTATTGAAAGACTCAATAGTTTTTCTAGGTTGTCCATGACTATCAACATCAGGCGGCGACCCACCAATGTTCTAGCGGGAACGCGGTTGCAACTCCCTTAACGTACTCACTGCCATTCCACGACCACAGAGTTTCGATCTCTGCACGATCATTTTCATATCGCCCTGTTACCCACGAGACTTCAAGAATTCGTCTTTGCCCATCACTGTTGAGTTTGACTTGCACTATCAGATCTAGTGCAGATGCGACGGTGGGAGCAATGAACTTGTGAGAGATGTTCTCACCTGCAAGCAATGGAAGTGTTTGCAATTTGATAACCGCATCACGCGATGAATTTGCGTGGATAGTTCCCATCCCTGGAAGTCCAGAATTCAACGCGATCAATAAATCCAGAGCTTCCGCTTCACGTACCTCACCCACAATTAAACGGGACGGTCTCATCCGAAGTGCTTCTTTGATCAATCGCCTCATGGGTATTTCTCCTCCGCCCTGGAGATTTGCAGTCCTTACTTGCATAGCAACTACATCGGGTAATAGAGGCTTTAGTTCAAAGACCTCTTCGATGGTTATCACGCGCTCCTGTACAGGAGTTTGGGAAACCAATGAATTCAGAAGAGTTGTTTTTCCTGACTGCGTCCCGCCTGAGACAAGAATGTTCAAACCTGACTTAACTGATCTGCTGAGAAGTGTCGCAATCTCCTGGCTCATCATGCCTTTTCCAGCTAAATCATCGAGACTCATGCCGCGCATCAGATGCTTTCGAATATTGACGCACCAGTTTTCAGATGTGATCTCGGGAATCACAACATGCAGTCGGCTCCCATCTGGCAATTGAGCATCAACAAATGGAGATGCAAGATCGAGGCGTCGACCGCTCCACATAAGTATTCGATCAATAAGTTGTCGCACATCTGCTGCAGTCAGTACTAAATTTGTAAGTTCACTCTTTCCATTTCGGGCTATGAAGATACGTTCTGGGGAGTTAATCCAAATTTCTTCAATTGTTGAATCTTTCATGAGGTGTGAGATCGGTCCGTAGGTAACTTGAATATCCATCTTTTCGATCTTTTTCTCGACGTTGACATAGTCAGAAGCACGAGTTGGAATCGCAGATACTTGATAAGTTTCCATGTAGCGCAAAGTAGATAATTGACTGACAATCCGGAGTAAATTACAAAACAGTGGGGATATCTTTCAAATTCATTCCTGCCGATGCTTTAAAGCTGTTTATTGGTTGCTCCTAAATTGCGAGCTCTGCCGCTAGATCTAGACGATACAGAAGTTGCAACGAGGTTTCTTCGGAATCCCATTGAACGAGTTCTGATGTGAATTCAAGCTTGGTTGCACTGTGGATCCTTTCCACTAGTTTTTCTCCGTTAGCGAGGTTGCCTGAGAGCACTACGACAAATTGGAAATGTCCTATTCGTCCACAGAGATCTTCTTTGCGCACTGATTTGTTCAGAACATGTGCAATGTCGAGAATTTGATCCAAGCCACTATGAATTGAAATTGAGATCGAGACCAATGACAAAGGTGCGCCCGATCTCTTGGACCCTGAAATCATTCGATCAAGATGCGAGTAAAAAACTGGTGGAGCTGCGCAATGTGTCAGCAAATCATGGATTCCATCATGTGAATACTCTGGAAGGACAGCCACTGAATTAGCCCGCTAATCTACGAAAGAAAGAGCAATCACTGCCTTCTAGCGATAGCCTTGTTTTCATGAGTTCACCCTCTCGTCAGATGCACCAGCGAACAATCGCGTCCACCCTCCTCTTCATCGAAGGAGCGGTAGTGCTAGCGCTAGGTGGATGGATGATCTTTTTCGGATTCACTCACGAGAACCGAGAGATCCTGCCACTTTTGGGAGTAGTGCTATTCGCAATCGCAGGTGGGTTAGGACTCATTCAATGTGGACGTGGATACAAGGCTGGTAAGAATTACGGCAAAGCGCCCGCAGTCCTGGCAAACCTCATCGCACTTGGAGTCGTTAAATACCAAGCCGAGGCAGGGCTCTACTTCGTTGCGGTACCTATCGCGTTATTGGCGGTTGCAACTTTGTTTACAGTTCTAAAAATTGCCTCACAAGAAAATAAATCGAAGTAGCTTTACTTATCCCTCAGACCGTTAGCTGTCTCGTACTTCTCGTAATCCCAGAGAGAAATATCATCAAGATTGATCGGCTCAAATCCTTTTGCTTCTAGCGCACTAGCGATGTGTGCACGGTGTTCTGTTGCATGGTGAATGGCTTGTGAAAGAACGGTTGAACGCAATCTCTGGAATTTGCCGTTATCGTTTTCAAGATCGAGCCACACATCATCGAGATCGGCGGCACTTACTAGAAGAGCATCAGCGATCGCTGATTGTTCAGCAAGGCGAGCAAGATCGCTGATCTTCACAATATCCGCAATGCAAGGGTCTCCTGGCTGCGTAAGCGCAACTTTGCCAGTGATGGTGAAGGCGTAATGATCGGCCGAGTCAACGATATGGTGTGCAATCTCTGCAACAAACCATTCAGGGTTGGTTGCATACGCTTTCAAACTCTCTTCAGGAAGAGTCTGAAGGTGCTTAATAGTCTCTTGATTGGCCCACGCCATATGGCGGAGTAAACGTGCAACTGAGATTGACATAGCGAGCAGGGTAACCGATTACTTGCGGCTTACCAAGATAAACAAGCTGGACTTACCAAGGAACGATCTGATGATCTTCCCAAAGCACACCAGTTGTTCGCTCGATTTCGTTCTCACTCTGATGATTAAAAGGTCTCTCCAATAACCAGAGAGCAGTCTCTGCTCCTTCCTCGGCACTGCGAGGAGCATCGGGTCCACCCATATCTGTTCGTGAATGGTTGGGACAGATTGCATCTACGAGCAATCCTCGTGCGCCCATTCCGGTTTCGTGCGCAAGGTTTCGCACAAGTGCATTCACGCCAGCTTTACTAATTCTGTACGGCGCAAGTCCGCCAGCATTTCCTGGTCCTGACATTCTTCCAAGGCATGCAGAGAAAATTACAACGCGGCCAGCACGAGCATCTGCCATCGGTGGGACGAGTTCGTTGACAACCATAAATGTTGAATCAAGATTTATCGCAAGCACTCGGCGCCACTCAGCATCGGTTGTTCGCAATGTCTTTGACATCTTCTCACTCATTACGGCATGTGCGATGACAAGTGCTGATGGCGTAGTAAATGCGCTTTTAACTTCTGCAAGTTGTTGGCGAGCGCGATCAATCGCAGCTGGTGTTGTTACCTCGAAATCAATCGCAAAGGTCGCCACTGACGTTTGTGGAAACTCTGCAATTAGTTTTTCGCGGGCTTGGTCCAAGCCCTGCGGATCCTTTGCAATCAAAGCTAAGTGATAACCCTGGGCTGCTAATCCGCGTGCTACTTCATAACCGAGGCCTCTACTTCCGCCCGTGATGATGGCCGTCGCCGCAGCTGGAACCGGGTTCGAAGATGGAATGCTCATGCGAGAACTCTCCCAATGGCGGCAAATTCCTGCATTCTGAAATTTAGGCAGGGATGGCTGGACTGGATTTGCGGATCTGCATGATCAAAATCGGCGTCATCTGGTTCTGTATTGCCTGGTGGTAGCGCTTGCTGGTTCTGCGTTGCCTGGTGGTAGCGCTTGCTGGTTCTGCGATGCCT
>JACCDZ010719813.1_pt1 | contig 15451 bp, 17 predicted proteins | sample 7449551 | NCBI WGS metagenome assembly JACCDZ01 (sample SAMN15323452, study PRJNA562643) | freshwater metagenome | isolation source: river surface water | place: USA:Blue River Watershed | collected 2017-08-18 | reverse complement strand
TTGCTACGTGCAATCAAAATCTGCGCACCTCTTGCTTTTGTCTTTAATGTATTTGGTCCACTTGGTATAAAAGGCGGCTTGCTGTACCTATTTGGGGTAGGTATGGGAGTTTCATACAACTTTTACTTCAAAAGAACTTTGCTATCACCGCTTCCATACGCACTTGCCTTTGCTGCCTTAGTTTCATCAATAGTTCTTGCCACAGATCGCACCCCACCACTATGGCTCATTGCAACAGGCTCACTACTTGGGGTAGCAGCTCATTTTGCAAATGTTCTTAAAGATTTAGATCAAGATCTCCAATCTGGAATTAAAGGCTTACCGCAAGTGCTGGGAAAGTTTTACTCCAGATTAATAGTAAGTTTTTTGCTCATCCTAACAACTTTAATTCTTCACCTAACAAACCCAAATTTGCCACTGCTAATAATTGGGCTTAGTGCTGCAATTGTTACCTCATTTGCTCCAAACAAATTAATCTTTAGGTTTCTAATGATTACAGTAATAGTTGATCTAATTTTGCTCTTGAATGCAGCTGATTCAGTCATTGGTTCACTAGTAGTTTAAAGGGTTGTGAGTGATCGCTATTGATTTAGTAGCGAATATCAATACTTTTTATTACTACTTCTAGTAGATTAAATCTTTGATCTGATACAATTCAGATACAAATTTGATTTGAGTGATAAAGTACTTTGTTCTCACTTAAATCCGACCAGTTCCTGAGTACGGAGTTAAGATGAGTAGAAAACATTATTTAAGTCGCTTAGATTATGTAACAGGCTTAATAGCAGGTTTAATCATTTCCAGCTTCTGGCTTATAGTTGCGACTTTTCCAAAGTTTTTCTTAGTAAACCCAAGCAACCAATCTGATCCCCTCCGAAGGGCTGAATTGGCACTTAGTACAGTGGGTTGGCTATTGCTTTCAACCATAGCACCATTAATTTTGTTTATTTACTCTCAAGGAAATCACCGGGTAATTAAACTTCTTCCAATTACAGCTTTAGTTTGGCCCATTAGTTTAGTGATTTCACAACTTACTTCTTATATCCAGAGTGGATATTTCTATTTAGAGTATTTAACTAATTTTCCAATTTTTATCTACACCGATATCATCTTGCCAATTTTGGTAATGATTGTATGGATTGATTTAAGAGCTAAGCACATTTCTACCAAAGTTGATGTTGAAAGTTATGGCTAATTTTGGAGCATAAATTTGCTATCTTTTTTCAAAGATCTTTTGTTTTCATCATTTCAGTCCTTTCCATCACTCTGGCAATAAACAACAACAGGGTTGAAGCGGCTCAAAATGGTGCCGTAATAGAAGCTACTATGATGGATGAAACTGATGCATTTGTCTTGGAGTTAATACTAGGTCCCCAAGGACCATTAATTCATTCAAACAAAACAGCAAAATATTTAATTAAAAACATTAGAGCAATTTTAAGTCGTGAGGTTGACATCATTGGAGCAACTGGTGATTCAGGTAGGCCTGGTGATGTTGGCAGTCAAGGTATTTCTGGAATTCCTGGCGATCCAGGAAGTACCGGTGCAACTGGACCACAAGGTGCAACTGGACCACAAGGTGCAACTGGACCACAGGGTGCAACTGGACCACAGGGTGCAACTGGACCACAAGGAGCTCCTGGAAGTATTGCAGGGTATAGAGAAGAGTTAATTTGTGAGAAAAATGGCAACATTTCATTTGGTGCCTGCGACAAGGGTGGCACTACTTTGACTATTTTGGTAAAAAATTAATCACCTGCATATTTGTAAAGATAGAATTAATCAATGTGTGGTCGCTACGCCTTAAATATTTCTGGAGATGATTTAGCACTTGAATTTGCCGCTGGTAATCCAGATGCGGCTTATCGGGTAAGTAATTGGAATATTTCACCCACAGTCACAATTCCATTTGTTAAGGCAGATGATGAGGCAGGAAAAGTTCGTAGTATTTCTAAGGCTAGTTGGGGCTTAATCCCTAGCTGGGCAAAGGATGCCAGCCGGCAATCAAATGCAATTAATGCCCGAGTTGAAACTATTGCTGAAAAACCAACCTTTAAATTAGCTTTTAAATCTAGAAGGTGTTTAATTCCAGTAACTGGCTATTACGAATGGGCAACTGAACTTGGTCAATACAAACCAAAGCAACCTTTTTTCATCTCAAATAAGGATAAAAAAACTTTAGCAATCGCTGGTATTTATGAGTTTTGGCAAAACCCAGAGGTCAATTTACCTGTTACTACAGCTGCAATCATTACCAGGCAGGCTTTTGGAATCCTTACACCAATTCACCACCGGATGCCGGTAATCTTGCCGCAAGATTTATGGAGTACCTGGCTTAGTAGTAAATCTTTAACACCGGGTGAGATTAGTGATTACTTAAACTTGATTAATCTGCCCAATCCAGATGAGCAGTTAACCTTTTGGCCAGTATCTGATGAGGTTAATAATGCAAGAAATACTGGCGCGCAATTGGCAGCACAAATACCACTGCCACCTGCTGGCACTCTTTTTTAAAGCCAAGCAGCATTTAGTAGCCAACTTGCCACTGTCAGTGGGGTTGAGTATCTTATCGAACAAATGTTCGAATACAAATCAACCCACCGTAGCGCTGAAAATACCCCTGCCCAAATGCGGCAGCTATCTAATGAGGGTGAGCCAATTGAGTTTGTTTACAACGGAGTTAGATTTCACATTAATCAAATTTTAAACTCCTGGCTGCAAAGCAGTAATTGGTGGCAGCAGATTGATCAATTTAATCTTAATGAAACTGGTGTTAATGAAGAGGTAGTTAAGTATTGGCAGGTGGAGGCAGCACCAATTGGCGCCATTACTACCTTTGAAATCCAATTTAATCAGGTGAGTAACACCTGGCAGATTCGGCCAAGCTCTCGTAGCAAGGGTTAGGCGTGAGTAAAAACTTTACCCATCTATCAGTTGCTTCTGGTTACTCCTTTAAGTTTGGCACCGCATCCCCAGAAAAATTAGTAGAAAAGGCAGCTGAGTTAAATCTTAAAACTCTTGCCCTAACAGATCATGACAATATGGCAGGAGCGATTAGATTTGCAAAAAGCTGTGAGGAGTTTGGCATTACCCCAATTCTTGGGATAAATCTTGGTTTTATTCAAAAACATGAGCGAATTACCTTACTAGCCCAAAGTGGCAAGCTCTCATCTTTATATCGATTAATTACCGCAATTAACACTAATACTACAGATGGGGTATTAACCCTTGAGGTATTAGAAAACTTCGCTCATCTGTCTGCTGAGGTAATTGTCTTACTTGGTCCACAAAGCAGTCTGGTTAAAAATCTAGTAAGCAAAAGGGAAGGAGCAGCGCTTAGTATTTATCAATTAATCAATCAGTACTTTGCTAAGGTAGCAATTGAGTGTGTAAGTCATCTAGAGCGGACCGGAAATTTAAGATCAACCTCAACCGCCGCCAAATCACTTGCCTTTGCACTTAACCACCATCTGCCTGCGGTATTAACCAATCAGGTTAGATTATTAACCCCATCTGATGGCCCAGTTGCAGATCTATTAGATGCCAGTCGCAAATTGGTGTTAATTAGTGATGCCAGCGTGGAGCGAAGCAATGGTGAGGGGTATCTAAAAAATGCCACCCAGATGCATCAAATTGCAGATCAAATTGCCAAAATGGCTGGGCAACCAAATGGCAAAGAGCTACTAAATACCACTCAAGATATTGCGCAAAGTTGTCAGTTATCACCACGAGGTGAGATTGGCTTAGGGGGATTGCATCTGCCTGAGCCAAAATTATTTGGCGCAAGTAATCAAAATGAGTTAATTACTACGCTAGCAGGCAAGGCAGCTAGCCAAATTAATTACTACTACCCACCTGGTATGCACAATCAGGTTAAAGAGCGATTAGAAAAAGAGATTTGGATTATTAACCAATTAGGTTTCACCTCCTACTTTCTAACTGTTGCCAGTATTACCGATGCGGCAAGATCACTTGGAATTCGAGTAGCTGCTAGAGGCAGCGCCGCCGGCTCCTTGATCTGCCACCTGCTTGGTATTTCCGAGGTGGAACCGATTGCAAATGGTTTGTTGATGGAGCGGTTTTGTTCAACTGAGCGTAATGAATTACCAGATATTGATATCGATGTTGAGTCAGATCGAAGGTATGAGGTTTATGACTTAATCTTTAAAAAATATGGGGATTTGAATTGGAAAAATCCGATTAATCAATCAAGGTGTGCCACAGTTGCAATGGTGGAGCGATATCGCGCTCGCCATGCAATCAGGGATGCCGGTGCAGCACTCGGGGCAGATCGTACTCAGATTGATATATTGGCAAAATCAATGCCTCATATCAGCGCTAGAAATATTGCAACTGCAATTAAAGAGCTACCAGAGTTAAGAAGGTTAGATCTATCTTCACCATTAATTAAGGCAACCATTCAACTTGCTATGCGGCTAGATAAATTACCCCGCCACCTATCAATGCATCCATGCGCTGTGGCACTCTCTGATCTTAGGTTGCAGGATTTTTCACCGATCACTATTAATCAAAGCAATTACCCAATGCTCACCCTTGATAAGGATGATGTGGAGGATATTGGTTTACTTAAATTAGATGTCTTGGGAGTGAGGATGCAATCTGCCATTGCCTACACATTAAAAGAGGTAGAAAAGGTTGAGGGCCAATCCCTTGATATAAATAAAATTCCCCAAGATGACTCACTCACCTTTGATCTAATTAAATCCACTAGAACTATTGGTTTATTTCAGGTGGAAAGCCCAGGTCAGCGGGAGTTAGTTGGAAAGTTAGTTCCAGATAGATTTAATGATCTAGTTATTGGCATCTCTTTATTTCGACCAGGGCCAATTAAATCAGAGATGATCACCCCCTTTTTAAATGCCAGAGATGGTGCAAGCCTGCCAACATTTATTCACCAAGATCTAGTTGAGGTATTAGCGCAAACTCAAGGGGTAGTTGTTTTTCATGAACAGGTAATACAAATTATTTCAATAATGACTGGATCTACCTATGGCAGGGCAGATCAAATGCGTCGTAATTTAGGAAGTAAAGAGGGATCTCAAATTGAGTGTGATTGGTTTTATATCTCAGCTGCTAAACGAGGTTATGAAAGAGGAGTAATTGATAAGTGTTGGCAGATCTTGGCAGATTTTGCCTCTTTTGGTTTTTGTAAGGCACATGCTTCTGCATTTGCTCTTACTACTTATCAGTCAGCATATTTAAAAACACATCACACGGCAGCATTTTTAGCATCAGTACTAACCCATGAACCTGGGATGTATCCAAAACGATTAATAATTGATGAGGCTAGGCAGTGGGGGATAAAGATTTTGCCAATTGATATTAATAAATCAGAGGCAAGTTACACCGTTGAAAAGGTGGAGAAAGATAATTCAAATCCTTATATTTATACCGCACCAAATACTAAAAGTAGCGGCGCTAAATTAACTCTGCCAGATGCATCAGGTTATGGCATCAGAGTAGGTTTTGCAGATATTGTAGGGATCTCTACCGATGAGATTAAATCAATTGTGGCAAATCGCCCCTATACCGATCTAGCAGATTTCACCTATCGATCTGGCGCTTTTTGGCCAACTACCCAAGTGTTAGTTGAGATCGGCGCCTTTGACTTACTACATAATATTAATAAGGAGGGTAAGTTAAATCGACGAGATCTTTATGTTCACTTAATGGAGTTAAAACAATTAAACTCTGGAAAATCAAACTCAGGTCAGTTATCACTAGCTCTTTCACCGGGGCAGATAGATAGCTTAGGGCTTCCTGATATTACAGCTAGTGAGCAGATCAGCAATGAGTTAGAGAATTTAGGAATGGATATAACCAGCCATCTGCTTAAACCTTATGCAGTATTTCTAGATGCATTAAAGGTCTGTAAATCAAGTGATTTAATAAAGTTAAGATCAAATCAAGAGGTATTGGTAGCTGGCGCTAAGGTAGCGCTGCAATCGCCCCCAATTAGAAGCGGAAAGCGGGTTTTATTTCTTACCTTAGATGATGGCTTTGGCTGTAATGATTTAACCTTTTTTGAAGATAGCCAACAAAGTTATGCCCATGTTATTAAGGGTTCTAATTTAATTGTTGCCAAAGGAGTATTACGAAGAACAGGAGTTAGAGGAGTTTCAATTAGAGCAACTGCTGCTTGGCCGTTGGAGGAGTTGTATGAAAAATGGCTGGCTACTCAGATTAGCCAAGTAGATCTGAAGCAGATGGATCAAATACCTCTTCAATCGTAAAATCCTTAGACTCTAAACAATACTCAACACCTTCGGTAGCTAATTCTTTAGCTTCAGAAAGATTCTTAGCGCCACCAACCCATCCTTTGATATCAGGGGAGGAGATATGCCATGCGCCGCCTTCAAATTGATAAACAACTCTTATATTCACTCAATCACCTCAATTGCCATAATCTCAGTTAAACCAACCTCTTCTGTCAAAATTTTCTTAACTCTAAACCCAGATATTTCAAATGAATCGTGATAACTAATTCTTAACACCGGATAGTACTCACTTTTTAAAGTTCGGTGAGATCCTCTCTGCCTGACAACTTTATAACAAAGAGGATATCGAAACAAGCATTTAATTAACTCTTTTGCTTTCATACTAGGAAATTGGCTCACTAGCCAATTGTTTATTTTTAAAAGGATCAAAGTTTTTAATATCCACAGTAAAGACTTCAATTAGTAATCGAATAAAACTTTTAAATAACACTGAGTATTTTCTGATACCAGGATCGCCTAAATTTTCGGTATTGATAAAATCACTTTTTCAATTATCTTTATGAGCCTAAGGCATTAAATTTCACCTTCTTTTGAGCCTAAACACCCACTAAGGATCCTAATGAATAAAGAGTTGAGCGATAAACTTGACCTTATCCCAAATCAAGTTGATTCTGGGGCTGTTTGAAGAATGGGGAAGTTAATGAGTGAGAAAGATTTAATTAAGCTTTGGAATAATAGTAGAGCACAGATTATTAATGCCCAGATGCAGCCAGTACTTGTTTTAATCGCTGCCTTTGTTTTATCAACTCTTGGTTACTTTGATAAGGCAACAGATAGCGCTAAGTATTTCGCATTAGCGGTAATTGCTATCACCGGTATTTTGACCACTATCAATCAATACGCTGCTATTCGTGAGGGTGAAGTTATCTGTGAAGAGCTCTCCAAGGTGGCCAAGGCTGGACCATTAGCTAAAAAGATCGCGGGCTCAAAGAGTTTTGTATCTGCGACTGCAGCATTTATCGTAGTTGCTGATATTGCAATCTTTGTCTTTGCCTACATGGCAATCTTTGGAATGTAATTGAAGGATTTATTTATTTGGCTAGCACCCCTAGCTTTAATTCTAGGGGTGTTTGTCTATCTATATGAGCGGCCTAAAAAGCCAAAGGGCAAGAGCACAGGCCGTGGCGGAGACTTCGCAGAGTAATTTTGATTTACCTAGATTGAGTTAAGTAGTGATACCGCCAGTTACCGTAATTTATGATGGCGCTTGCAGGCTATGTATTAGATCGGTTAACTGGGTAAAAAAAGAGGTATCAGTTGTTGCCCTTGATTTTCACACAACTGATTTAAGTAAGTTTGGATTAACCAAGCAGCAGTGTGAAAAGTCAGTTTATGTCCTTGTAGGTGATATTAAATATGCAGGGGCAGATGCGGTCTCCTACCTACTTAAATTACGTGGCAATAAAGTTTTAGCTCTTCTTTTGAAAAGCTCTGGCCCAGTTGGCCGGGCTGCTTATCGATGGGTAGCAAACCATCGAGGCTCATTATTGGTTCGAGTGCTTTCTAAAGTATTGCGTATTTAAGTTTATTTTTTAGGGCAAAGTATAAAAAAATTCCTTTTAAATTAAATCTGCAATAATTTATTTAGATTAACAATTAGTAAAGTATTCCATCAAATGAGACTAATTCAACTTAGCGTAGTTGTAACTTAGGTAAGCTGCCGTAATTACCCAAAGCTGATAGGGGATGGTTGCGATAAAAACTCCAGGTGATGCTTGGTAGATAAAAAAGAGCATTGGCAGGGTCAAAATCGCAACCAATGCAAGTGCAAGGCTGGCGGCAAATAGGTTGTGTGGTCGGTAAAACTGATACGCCGAGGTGAGAGCAAATACAACAGAGAGTGCAAAGATTGATAGATAAACAATCGCCTTAGTGGTTGATAATTGATTTGAGACGGTAACAGCAGCAATACCTAAAACTACAAAGTTATATGGCCAAATCAAACCAAATATAAAATCAGGTGGTTGCCAATTTGGTTGATTAAGTGAGCGATACCAATTATCCCCAGTATTGACTCAAAGGCCTGAGCCAATTGCATATATAAATACAGTTGCCACACCAATTACTGAAAGTATTAATTTCACAATGATTAGATTAGCCCCTTATCTAGTCCGGCTAATACCTGCTGGGCCCGCTTTCTAACCTCTGGCATATCCTTTAATCTTTTTATTCCAAATAACTGCTGAGACATTCGATGATTTCCGGCAAACTCCTCATAGTTTCGATCTAGAAAATCCCAATACAAGGTGGTGAAGGGACAGGCATTATCCCCAGTTCTAAGCTTTGGATCATAAACACACCCCTTGCAGTAATCACTCATCTTTGAAATATAAGCACCCCCTGCAGCGTATGGCTTGGTCATCATTACTCCATTATCGGCATGTAGCCCCATGCCAATTACATTTGGCACCATCACCCAATCGGTGGCATCAATAAAAACCCTGCGCATCCAAGATAAAAACTCTTGTGGGTTGGTGCCAGTAATTAACGCTAAATTACTTAGCAGCATAAGACGTGGAATATGGTGAACCCACCCTCTTGCATTGATATCTGCCAGATTGATCTTGATGCAATTCATCTTTGTCTTATCTGTATCTTCAAATAAAGGTAGTAATTTTCGTTTTGCACTTAGGTGATTTAACTCTTTGTAATCTTGACCTAGATGCCAATACATCCCATTTACATACTCACGCCAGCCAATAATCTGACGGATAAACCCTTCAGCAGAGGCGATCGGAATATCCCCTTTTTCAAATCTCTTCACCGCAGCTTGCACAACCTCAGATGGATGAAGCAGGCCATTATTTAAATAAGGGCTAAGAAGTGAGTGATGTAGAGACCAATTATCCGCTGTCATCGCATCCTCATATGGGCCAAAGAGTGCGAAGTGATTATCTAAAAAGTTTTTTAAGACCCTTTTTGCCCCATCTTCAGAGGTGGCAAAATCAGTTACTGGTTTTATTCCTAACTTAGCTGCAATCTTTTCATCAATCTCATCTGGCTTATGTTTTAAATATGGTGGGAATTTATAACCTTTAGGAAGAGGTGAGCGGTTTTCCTTATCAAAATTCCAAGCACCACCAACTGGCTTACCCTTTTCAACCAGGATATTTAATCTAACTCGCTGCATGCGATAAAAAGACTCCATTAGGTAATTTTTTTGAGAGTTTGCCCAGTCTGAAAATATCTTGGTAGGGGTTAGGAAGAAATCATTTTCAACAAAGGAAACACCAAAATCGGTGAGCGATTGCTTCAATCTAAATGATGTGGGGGTGGCGGCAATAATCGGCAAATTTGGATACTTTTTTAAAACCTCTTTTAAACCATCAACTGTGGTGGCACTTTTTTGGTAGATAACGGTGTAACCATCATCTTGTAATGATTTAACAAAGTGAGCAGCGCTAGATAGCAAAAAGTAGAGCCGCACCTTACTACCAAACTCAGATGCGAGCATGCGCTGACTTTCAACCAAGACAATTAGATCATCCTTTGGATTGGCTGACTTTAAAGCTCCATATCTGGCATTTAATTGATCATGGCTGATATAGATGATTCGCTTCACTTGCCACCACATCTTTTTGAGCAGTACTTAACATTTTCCCAATTTTTTGCCCATTTTTTACGCCACTCAAAGGCAAGTCCGCAGCTAACACACACCTTGGGGGCAAAGCCATTTTTACTCTTTGCTACCCGCTTACTCTTCACCACTAGGTGAGTATCTCAGGTTTTAAAGGATGAGGTATTTATGGTTTTTTCAGCAGATTTACTAGGTATGAGATTGCAAAACCAAAGCCAATTACCGCATATCCAATTGTGAAAGGGGTTAAGGTGGTTGGAATAAAGAGAGTTAGAAAGCCAAGTGATAAAGCTGCTAAAAACATAACTCTTCCTACAAATTTTAATCCTACTGGGCTGTTATTTAACTTTGAGTTTTGCCACATGTTTGCAGCTAAGGCAAATAAAGTAATTCCAATCATTCGCATCGACCAAATTAATTGATCACTCTTATCTAGTCCAAGCAACTGTAAAAAGAGGGTAGGTGAGATAAGTAAAAAAAGAGCAGATAAGCCAAAGACAATTGAGCCCGCCTTTAGCGTTTGCTTAACCCCATGTTGGTACATCCGGCAAACCTACGCCTGGGGTAAGGGGGTGGGCAATAGAAAATTTTAAGAAAATTTTAAGGCTTCCCCGCATACCTTTAAGTGCTACCCCTTGTGAGTGCGGGAATACTCAAAATACCCACCTTTGTTATGAAAGGTGAGATCTGCCAAATGGGGATCTTGCGAAGAAAACTTCTCGCTTAAAGTATAAGGAGAAAAGAAAAAATGAGTACATTAACAAAACGTGACTACCCAGGTAATGGGATCTCACTAGCAAACTTCTTCCCAAATCTAGAGTCTTGGGCGGTTGGATTTGATCGACCAATGAGATTGCTAGATGAGATGAGTAATGCCTTAACCGGTAGAAATACCTCATTTCCTCCCTACAACATCAAGCAGTTAGGTGAGGATCGTTATCAGATTGAGATGGCAGTTGCTGGATTTTCAAAGAAGGATCTAAAGATTGAACTCCACAACAACCAGTTAACTATTGAAGGCTCACAGGAGTCATCAACTGATAACTCAGATAGTAATTATGTTTATAAGGGAATCGCAGCTCGCCAATTTAGACAAAGCTTTGCCCTTGAAGATCATGTCAAGGTGCTTGGCTCTGAGCTAAAGGATGGAATTTTAAATATTGAGCTAGAGCGAGATATCCCAGAGGAGAAAAAGCCTAGATCAATTGAGATCAGGTAAGTAAGCACAGTTAACCACCAACCCAGCCAAATTGGCTGGGTTGGCCTCTTTTTAAAGCCAGATTTAAGACTCAGTAACTTTTAATATTTATATGGTTAGATCATTGGGTGCGGATACTTATTTTGGCAGTCGTAATGATGTTTACACCACTTACCGCGGCTAACGCCCACCAACCAGTAACAATTCCAAGTACTGCAACCTCAGCTTCAAAAGGTCCCATTATGGTTGATGGCACTATCTCATTTGCAATGCGTCTTAACTTTACTAAAGCTAACCAAGAACGTGGCTTTAGAATCTCACTAAAGCAGGATGAGTTACTAAATTTTGAGTACTTAATTATTGATAAGGCCCCAGAAAATAGATTGCCAACTAGCAAACTACCGGTGGTAACAATTACCGCGCCAGATGGCAAAAAGCAGGTAATAAAATTTACCGAGCGCACCAAATTCTATGAACGATATGGCAGAACAAATTACTTATTTCTTTCAAGATTTTCTGATACTGCAATTGAGGGTATTTATGAGTTTTCAATTAAATCAAGGGGCAGAGCTGGAATAACAGTTTCAACTGGAAGCAAAGAGGAGCCTGGTGAGGTTTATCAAGCAGCCACCTGTCCAAAAATTAACCAATTACCACTTCCAGTAATTACTAATGCCCAAGCTGCCACCCTAGTTGGGATGAAAAAAGAGGCGGCAATCTCCTGTATTCAATCTTTAAAAGGAGCTCATCGAATTGCTCAAGAGGATGGTGAGGATTTTGCACTCACAATGGATTTTCGACCAGATCGGGTAAATTTGAGTGTTACTAGAGGAATTGTGAAAAAAGTTACGGTTGGTTAAAGCTTATTAGGCCAGGTATCACTTAACTTATAACCAAGTGGGTATGGATCTGTTGGATCCAAGGTATGTTGATGATGACCGGTAATCCACGCCTGTCCTGCAACTGATGGGATGATCGCTTTTTTATCGCCAATCATTACCTCTTCTTCAATCTTGCACTCAAATTGAGAATCAATAATTGATCTACCAATCATCATTTCGCCTACCTTCAACACTCCTAGGTGGTGAAGAAGTGCTAACCGTGCTGAGCAACCAGTTCCAGTAGGTGAGCGATCAATCTTTCCTGGTTGGATTGCCACCGCATTTTTACTGATTGCAACCCCATTTTCATAAAATATTGGAAGTGCCATTTGAGTAAAGGAGAAGTGGCGCCAATCTGGATTTGTTGGGTGCTCAAACTTTAACTGTTGGTTAGCGCTAGCAGTTATCTTCATTCCAATCTTAGCTAGATCTGCCGCCTCATCTGCCTTAATTTGAAAACCTAATTTCCTAGCATCAACTATTACAAAGCTATCTCCACCAAAGGCGGTATCAACAGTTAATGTGCCAACACCTTCCACCTCAAGTGTGGCACCAACTGCTCCTGCAAAGGAGGCAATATTTTTTACAATTACCTTGGTGACTTTGCCATTTTTGCAATGGGCGGTGACATAGACCAAGCCACCAGGGGATTGCATAACTAAGTTGGTAATTGGCTCAACCATTTTTACAATACCGCGCTCTAATACAACAGTTGCAACACAGATTGAGTTTGAGCCAGACATTGGTGGTGTGTCCTCTGGCTCCATGATGATAAATGCAACTTGGGCTGCAGGATCAGTTGGTGGCACCAGAAGGTTTACATGGCGAAAAACTCCACCGCGGGGCTCATTTAAAATAAATTTTCGAAGTGATTGATCCTGTGCAATAAATCTAGATTGCTCCCAAAGTGTTTTGCCAGGGGGAGCATCAACTCCACCAATGATTACATCCCCAACCTCACCTTCAGCGTGAGCTGAGATCACCTCAATCATTCTCTTATCTTAACCAGTATGGCCATCAATGGCTTTGAGGTACTGGCATAGGATGTGACCATAAGCAGTGCTAATAAGGGTGGTAATTAATGAAGTTTTTAGTAGTTGGCTCAACCGGATTAATTGGCTCCTATGTGGCAAAAGCATTAAGTAAATATGGCACAGTAATAGGTGTCTCAAGAACTACCCAGATAAAAGTTGATGTTAAAGATCCAGATTCAATAAGAGCGATGTATAAAAGCGTAGGAAAAGTTGATGCGGTGGCCTCTTGCATCGGCAAAGTAGTTTTTAAACCAATTACTGAACTCTCATATGATGATTACTTAATTAGTTTTAAAGATAAAGCACTAGGTCAGGTTGAGTTAGTTAGAGCAGGTATTGAGTATTTAAATGATGGTGGCTCATTTACCCTAATGACTGGGGTGTTAGCCAGAGATCCAATTCCAAGTTCATCTGCTGCTGCCCTAGCCAATGGCGCAGTTGAATCCTTCACCTTAGCTGCAGCAATTGATCTGCCAAGGGGATTGCGAATTAATACTGTTAGTCCAAATGTATTAATTGAGGCTACTAGTTACCATGCCAAGTTTGCTGGCTACCACCAGGTGAGCGCCCAATCTGTGGCAGATGCTTATGTGAAATCAATCTTAGGAAAGCAAACTGGTCAAATTTATAAATTAGATTGATTTTTCATCCAAATTTGCTTTAACCATATCGCAAAGTACTTTTTGATTAACAGGCCAATCATTTGGCAGAGCAATTGTCTTTTTAGTTACCCGATACTCCTTAAAGTGGGGGGCAAACTTTTTTAATACCTTCTCACTCCAAGGTGCAATTGAGATATGATTTTTTGAAGCAGATACTCCAAATACATATTGATCACCATTTTTTAACATCGGCTGATTCCAAGCGATCACCAACTTCAATTTGGGGTGTTTTTTCTTAATCGCAGCGAAAATTGCCTTGATCAATTTAGCTTGCTTTGGATCTAAGGATTTGTAGTAATCGGCAACCGATGCATACCTTGCAGCAGATTTTGAACCTCTTGAGTACATAACTAAGGCGTTGGCATGTGCTTGAGAGAAGCCGTAATTCTCCTTTAAATGTGAGATCTGCTCTGGATACTTTTTTCCAGAGAGTTTCTCCATTACTGCAAACCAATAACTCATCTTCTCGCCGTACCGCTTTTCAATCAGCGGAAAGTAATCAGATCGATCTTTTTTTGTGGCCATTTGTAATTGGCTAAGCAGCCTTTGCTAAAAACTGCTTTATTCCTGAAACTAGGCGATCAACATCATCCTTAGTTGAGTATGGGGCAAGTCCTGCTCGAATAGCACCAGCATCACCTAAACCAATGGCACGAGAGACCTCAAGTGCGTAAAAATTATGGGCAGGTAAATTAACTTTAAGAGATGCCATAAATTTATACAAATCTGCGCCGTTTATGCCGGCAAAATTAAAGTAACAGGTTGGGGTGCGATTCTTCGCCTTTCCATACATAGTAATTCCAGGCAAAGCTTTTAAATTTTCCTCTAAGTACTTAAATAGCTCCGTCTCATACTCCTCGAGAGCTTTCATAGATTGAACAATCTTTTGCCTTCTACTACCAGTAGATGTTCGATCTAGATTAGAGACATAATCAATTGAGGCGCTAACACCAGCCATAATCTCATAGGGCAGGGTGCCAAACTCAAATCTTTCTGGAACTACCAGGGTGGATGGCAGTAATTTGTCATTGTGAAGACTTTCTAAAAGAGCTGGATCTGCAACAAAGGATGCGCAATGTGGACCTAAGAGCTTGTAGGAGGAGAATCCAAAAAAGTCTGCTGGCATATCTTTAAAATCTATCACTGCATGAGGTGTTAAGTGAACACCATCTACTAAAAATAGAGCGCCACTCTTTTTAACTGCAGCGCCAATCTCATAAATATCTGGCTTTGTGCCTAAGGTATTGCTAGCTCCGGTAACTGCAACAAATCGAGTCTTTGGTGTAAGCAAGGAGGTAACAGCACTTACTGGCAGCTCACCTGTTTGCTTATCAACCTGCGCCCACTTAACAACTACGCCACGGGCCTGTGCTGCTTGAACCCAAGGCCTGATATTTGAGTCATGATCTAATTGGGAGACGATGATTTCATCACCCTCACTCCAACTCTTAGCGATACTGCGAGAGAAGTCATAAGTTAATTGGGTCCAGCTTCTGCCATAAACCACACCCTTTGGATCAGCATTTAAAAGATCAGCTACTGCACTTCGATATCCGATTACACAATCCTCAGCATTTTGTTCAGATAATGTGATGGTTCCTCGATTTGATGAGGCTTGAGTAATCGCCTTAGCGATTGCACCACCTACGGAGACTGGAACTTGGGATCCACCTGGGCCATCAAAGAAAGCGATGCTGGTTGCAAGAGATGGAAAATCTTTTCGAATCAGATCAACATTAAATGCCATACTCAAACCTTAGCCTAGCGATTGGCAGAAATAAATAGATCCAGCTGCCATCT
>JACCDZ010973053.1_pt1 | contig 15466 bp, 9 predicted proteins | sample 7449551 | NCBI WGS metagenome assembly JACCDZ01 (sample SAMN15323452, study PRJNA562643) | freshwater metagenome | isolation source: river surface water | place: USA:Blue River Watershed | collected 2017-08-18 | reverse complement strand
TTATTCGCGCTCTTCTTCCCCATTACATCCATTCCTTAAACTGTGCAGTAAAGCTCAGGGCGAACTGGATACTGTCCAGCGCCACACGTGTCGTGAGTTGAATTGGTTGTTTGCCGGTGAAACTGCTTTGGGCATGGCTGCTCTGATTTCGCAAATCTGCCAGCTCCAACAGCTTCTTAAACTGCAGCTCGTTTTGGCCCATCACCTTGAGAGGATGGCGTGACTCATTGAGCGTTCCCATGACCGCCGCAAAAAGCAGTGCCTTTAGTGAGGAAACAGGTGTACCGCAGGCGCGAATGACCTGATCAAGTTTTTGCCTAGCCAGTAGATTGATGACATCCGCTGTTAAGGCAGGCACTTGCAAAGCCTTGAGAAGGCTCTGATTGAGCTTAAAGTCGAGTCGTTGCTGTGCGGGCAATACACCCACATCTGCGGGGTAGGTGCGAATTAGCCACTGCATCAGCACCTCAAGTAGCTTCTGACTTTCTACTAGGGCCGCATCCAGCTCCTGGTGGCTGTTATCACCCTGCTGCAGTTTCTCCCGACGCACCAGCAATGCAGCCAGATGTCGCTTAATATCCGGCTGGCGCTCCACCCAGGGATATTCAATCAGCACCTGAAGCTCTGTCTGTTTGCGCAGCGCTTCAAGCCATTCATCAACAGTCTGGTTTTCTATTCGCGCAATACCGACCAGGGTCTCAAGATGAGCAAGCAAGCGATCATCCTGTTCAATCGCTTGAAGAAGTGACTCCTGCAACCACCATGCATTCTCACGCAATCCAAAGGGGTCCTTGACAGCCCACAGGTCCTGTCCATGCTCATCGGCTGTTACCCAAACCAGAACCCGAGCTGGCTGAGCAATGGCGTCCAGACGCTGAACACCTTGCAGGCTAACGTGCTCAGGTAAACCCGTTGACTCTCCCAGTTGCCGTGACGCCGAGTAGTCCTCACGGTAATCACGGTAGGCAAACATCAACGACTCATGATCAAGGCTTGGTAGCTTGGTATGTGCAGCGGCAATCTTGAAGGGCCGGATGGATTGACCTGTTTTCCTCTCGATCATGAACTCGGGGAACCGCGCCATTTGGTCCACAGGCTCCATTTGGTTCAGTTGCACAACAAGGCGAGGCCAAAATTTTCCGGTGAGCGCGTCCTGCAATAAATAGCCGGATTTCATATTGGTATCAGCGACATCCTGATCATCCAAGAGCCTTTCGCCATTGAGTGTCAGGGCATCTGCGTTATCAACCAGCCATCCATTACTGACACACTGAGCCTGTATCAACTTGATCAGATTCAGGTGAAGCCCAGTCAATTCAGCAAGATCCTCTGCACGCACAGTTTTGGCACGAACCAAACCAAGTACCGCTCGCTGCAGTAGGTTCAATTGTGGCCGTTTGGGGTCTGGATACAGAACACGGTGTACCAGTACCGGCCAAAGCAATGCCTTTCTCTTACCTCTGGGCTTAGCATCAAACTTTAGGTACAAGCCCGACTCAACGAATGCGGCCACGTTCACCTCCGCACATCTGATGGAAAGCAGCCAGCGCTGGTATAGCTTCACTAGCCTCAGGTGCAGTGGCTAAAGCCGCATCACCGACGCAAATCAGCATTTGCCGCTGACGACTCATGGCTACGTTCATTCGGTTGGGTAAGCGTAAAAAACCAAACTGCCGATTTAGTTGCTTTTCACGCTCGGCATTATCGTCGGCGTTATGCAGAGGCTTTGCGGGGGTATAGGTACGAACGCAAGACAAGAGCACAACATCAAATTCTTTACCCTGGAAGGCGTCGACCGATCCGACCCGTAATCTTTCCTCCACACTTTCTGAGCCGTCCCCACGTACCTTTCTTGCCCACTTGAAATGCTCGTGCGGCTCGAAGGCCCCATTGCGGAACTCCATCAGCGGGGTATCGCCGATACGCTGCTCAGCGAGTTTTTCCATGATCAAATCGCGCTGGGCTGCATAGAAGGTAATAACGCCGATCGAAAGGCTGTCGCCCCCCGCTTTCAGAAGCCTGACCACCTCATCCGCGATGCGTTGCGCCTCAGCCTCTCTGACTCGGCTTGTACCACTGCGCTGATCCTTGCCTTGCGATGCAGGTACATCAATCCACTGGCAAATTCGGTCACGATAATCAGCGGCCAACGGACCAAGACCGGAGAGAAATGCTTCGGTAAATGCAAACTCATCCGCACAGCGAAGGGTGTGAATCTGGCCCAGGCCAACCGATTCATAAAACTGCTTGCTGACAAACTCACCGAGTAATGGATGCATACGAAACTGGGTATCCAGCATTACGACACGGCGAATGTTGTCTACCTTTTCCAAGTCTTGCAGCTTGACCCGCATGCGTTCGAAAAGACTGGAGCGAAAAGCCATCAACTGCAGTTCGGTGAGCAGATGTTCTTCTTGTAGCTGTCCTTCGATGTCTGGCTCAAGCATGTGCGGCAACTGCCGGTCATCCCCGACCAACACCACACGGCGCTTGGCCATGGACATGGGGATAAAGAGGTCTAGAGGGTTCGCTCGGGCCGCCTCGTCGATCACTACAGTATCGAATTCGACACCAGGGCTATCCAGACCAGGGAGAGCCTTAAGGCTTGCCATCTGTTTGCCTGCTGCCTGCTGACAGGTAGCACCCACTACCATGGAATACTCATAAACAATTGCCTGCGCAGCCCTTCGGTCCATTTCCAGGCTGTCAGCAAGTTGTTCCAGTACCCACGCCACGCCCTGCTTTCGTTGGCGCAGCCTGTGCTCAACATAGCGATCAATTTCATCGAGTAAAGCAAGGGCCTCAGGGTCTGCCTGCTGCCTGAGTTGCGCCGGTCGGTAATCGGGCATGAACTGATCGAGCAGTGTGTCTTTCAAGGCAGCCAGGTCATGCAACAGGGCATCCGAGGGCTGCGAGCTGTCTGCCGCTTCCTGCAGCAACGCAAGGCAGTCAGTGCTCGCGTCAGCGATGTCGCGCCTCAACCAACTCAGCAAGTCCCAGGCACGATCAGGCCCGTCGTCGCTGAAAGAATTTCGCTCTACCCGCAAGGCTCGGATTCGCCTCAAAGCGAAAACCTGTTGTCCATTCGTCTTGGCAACCGGGCTCTGTCTTTGCAAGTGCTCGATGTAGTCTTCAAGCCGGGTTTCAAGCTTTGGCGGCAGGATCAAACCGTTACCATCCAGCTCACGCAGCGCATTCAAAATACCGGAGAAGGTCTGTGCTTGATGGCTTGGCGAAATACCAGCCATTCTGGCCAGGGCTAATCGGGTCGACAGGTCCCGGATAAGTTGCAGCTCAGGATACTTGCTGTATTGCTCGGCGATCTTCTCCTGCAAATGAGCGCCTTGCCGATCCAGCCAGGGATCAATTACCGACACCTCATCTTGTGCTCCGCGCTTGCCACCCACACGAGCACCCGGCAAGCCAAATACATCGCTGCGATCCAGCGCATTGTCTACTGCATCGTGCTGGAAACTGCTGATAAGAACCTGTGCAGCGATATTTCTATCTTGGGTTTCCTCCGCAAGACGACGCTGAAGTGCGGCGATGACCTGCGTTTTCCCTGTTCCAGGCGGACCAATAATGATGGCGATATCAGGAGTATTGAGTGCTGCATCCAGCGCCAGCGCCTGCTTCTCAGTCGGCTTTCCGCCTTTGAAGGTTTCCAGCGCATAGGGCGTCAACCCATTCATTGTCCGACGCCTTGAAGCTGGCACAGTTACACCTTCCAGCAACCATTTTAGTTGTGGCAGGCGCTTGCCCGAATCAATCGAATGTTTAGCAGCAAGACGTCTTTTACCAACAGTACGGTGCCCAGCCAGTGACAGGTAGAGCCAGCCTTCCGGCTTTCTTGGACGGACTCCTGGCCTGGTTGAAGCCGGCTTGAAAACAATAGCGTCACGCTCAAAACGTATACTGCCTCGCGGAGTATTCTGATCGGCCTTCGCTTCTTCTGTAGCAAGCTCCTCCGCCCAATCTGGAGGCTCCACACCGAGATCAACTTGTGTGCTTGATGGCAGTTCAAGTGAGCGCCAACGCTCACGAAACTCCCGATAGTCATCCAGCGATTTCGGGGTCAACCGCCATACATTCTCACGCCCTTCTTCAACGCCCTCCCATTGAACGAAGCGCAATGCGCGCAAGGTCTCAGCCGTCTTTAATGCGCCCTGCCATTCCTTATCGTTGTAGAGATTCCACAACTCAAGATAACTGGCGCCGTCGCGCAGAGCAGCCTCCAGCAATGCTTGCTGGCTTGCACTTTGGAGAACTGCAGCATCGGACGCATCACGAAACTCAAACTGTCCGATCAGGAGCGAATAGGCGCCGTCACGACGTGAATGACGTGCAATGCGTTTGATCAGAAGACCACGATCTTGCAGTTGCTCAATATCAGCACGCCAGCCCTTGCCCAGCAGCTGGAAGCCACCTTTTGAGGTGCCATTACTGAATCGAGCAACTGTAAGCCAGTCGCCTTCTTCAAGACCACGGACAAGGAACTGGTCTGCTAACCAGCGGCAAGCCAGGCCTATGTTCTTATCTGCGATTTCCTGCTTGCTGAAGAGATCATCGGCAATAAGCTCATCGACCCCAATCTCAAGCTGCATGGCAGAAACTTCAACCGGCGCACAGTACTGCAGCAAAAGCCTATTGCTGCCCTGCTTACTGGTCAGTAGCCAACGCACCTGATCTCGTAGGGCCAACCGGCTAAAAAGATTCTGATCGGCTGAAGAGCAGCTTACCTTGACGCGCTCGTCGCCCTGAACTGCCAGCCAATCATCCTGATAGGCCTGGATGAAAATCGCCTGGCCGATTTGAAAGCGGTCAATGCTCTCATCCGTGGAAAGAATCAGCACATCATCGGACAGCATGGGAAAGTCTTTAAGTTCCATATGCCATCACCACCTGAACTGCCAAATGACATAGGACTTCCCAAGCTCGGTTGCAGCGAGGCTGGATTTTTCCGGCTCCCCAACGTGAATCAGATAGGGTTCCTCATACTGCCCGCGCAGACTTTCCTTAAGCCCCTGGTAGCGCTCCAATAGCTTCGGTACACCCTCTCCTCGCTGCAGGTGAAGTTTTTCCTTTGCTAGCGGATGAATAACCAGACCCTTTTCGTTGTATTCGATCCGGATATGATCTGCAGGCCATTGGTCGTAGTTATACGTTGGCATCAGACGCTTCAGTTCAATCTCAAGACCAGGCTGAAGCCAGACCTTGCGCCCGGTTGCATACCTCTCGCCTTCCGCAGAATCTTCTTCTGTCGGCAAGGAGATGAACTCTTCAAACAAGACCAGCCGACTATCAACAGGCTTGTCGCAGAAAAAACACTCAGCCTCTTCAGCCGAGCCAAGCCCAGCTGAGAGCAAAGTGGTGCCGCCACAACCTGAGCAGCAATAAATGCGCTCATCAATCTCTGCCAAAGCCTCAAGCCACTCAGCCATGCTTGGACGCTCAACAGGATTGCGCAGGCCCGCTTCAAAACAACGGCCAAACAACTCTGGTAGCTTGCTGTGTTCAAGCAACTGAATCGGCAAGTTGGTAAAGCACTGATTGGCATCGTCTTGCGTGTCATTGATCCAGGGATGCTCGCCGCGAAGCGCAGCTTCTTCTTCCTCGGGCTCGCCGTCACTGACCATCTCACCCTTAAACGGATGGTTATGAGTCAGCAACTGATAGGCGATGACCGCAAAACTCCAAATGTCCGTCAGGCTGGACAGAAGCGCATCGCCACGGACGACCTCGGGCGCACCATAGTCCGCTGTATGCACGGTCAAACCACAGTGAGACTCAAGGCTGATGTTGTCGCAATCAATCAACCAGGTTTCTGCATGGTCAGGATCATCTGACACAAAGATATTGCTGGGGGAAAGATCGCCATAAAGCATCCCACGGGCATGCAGTTGGTTCAGTGTGCGGGCGAGTTGGCTCAAAATGCGGATGCGACGCCGCAAGCCACCTTGGCGCAGGTAATCGGCTGATGCCTCGTCTTCAGCAGCGACGAAGCTGTCAAACAGACTCTGCAGTGGTACCAACCCATCCATAAGCTCCATGACATAGCCACAGCGTGGCTCAGCCAGCAACTTTAGCGGTCTCGCCAATTTCAGCCCGCTGAGCTCCGCGCGAGTCAACCAGGCAATATGGCGGCTCCAACGCAAGCGCGCATGGGCATCCTTATTGGTAAAGCCTTTGATCAAAACTTGGGGGTACTGAGTGTGGTAAACGATACCCTGCCCACCCCTGCTCAGCTCTCCACGCAATTCATAAACTGAGCCTTCGGTGTCCTGTACGCTGCGGTTACCCGCCGCTTTTGTGGTCGCGGTCATCTGCTTCAATCCGTTCTGAATATTCCAGCGATTGTCTTGTCATCGCCATGACGTGGAGTGGACCACCCGTTTAATTCCCCGGTCAGCCACTGGCGCATGCGGCGTTTGCTGCTGCTCAGCTGACGTTGATAAATCGCATCGAAGAATGGCTCCAGCTGCTCCGAAATCAGGTCATCCGAGATGCCATCGGTCATCAGCAACACGCCGTCACCGGCCTGGCACAGCGCGAAAGTTAGGCTGCGGTCGGCCTCTGCCGCCTGCGCCAAGGTCGTGGTCTGATTGCCAAAGCCTTGGCGCGCATCAGTTACGATTCTGAACACACCCTGACTCCTGACTAGCAATAAGCCATCGCCAACCTGACCTGCCACACCGTGACCCTGATCGTTTACCCTGGCCCAGAGGCAGGTTGTTTCATGCAGCCGATAGCGCTCACCAAAGTGAGCCAGCCAGGCATCACGCAGGTTGTGGGCTACCGACTCATGGGCAATGCCACGCTGTTGGCGGGCGAGTTGCCTGAACAGTTGCACGGCTTTGCGCGAACCCAGATGGCTTAGCGGGCGACTGCCCAATCCGTCAGCCACAGCAATACACCACCCGCCTGTGAGGCCGCTGACGCAAAGGGCATCCTGATTCGGTGTGCCATCCAATTGATGTGCAGGGCCTCGCACCGAAGCCCCGCCAGCCACCAAGCGCATCAGAATTCCCAGTCTTGGTCGTCAGAGCTGGGGATCTGCAGGGGAGTTGATTGATTAGGCGTGGCCGACTGGCTGCGCGCGCTGACGCTCATAGTTACTGCGCGGAAGAAACGATAAATGTCGCTCGCATTTTCAGCGCGGAACAATGGAGCCTCTGGGTCATTGGCGAAGTCGCCGAGCATGGCTTCATCCGCATCAGCACCAATAGCCATGGCAAAGCGAGTGGCCTTTGAAGAGCGTTCACCATTGATGAGCCGAGCAAAGGGGCCTTGCCAGTCATCATTCGGGTAACCGTCGGAAGCCAACACGATTACCGGCTTGTAGGCACGTGAGGGAATGCAGTCCTTGTCTTCGATCATGTCGCAGGCCAGCGAAAGCGCACCACCCAACGGGGTCATGCCCTCCGCCACCAGGGGTGTGAAGCCCTGGAGCTGATGAGCCGGGGTTAGCGGCAGGTTCAACTCAGCCTGACTGCCGCCAAAAGTGATCAAGCTGACCTGAAGCTCTGCCCGCAGACGGCTTTCGCCAGCAAAACTGCTGATCATGTCCTTGAGCCCCTTGTTAAGGGCTTCGATCTTGCCGTCGACCGACATACTGCCGCTAGTGTCGGCCAATACGATGATCGGCAGCGGACGAGCGGTTTGGACTTGGAATTTCTTGAGTTCTGACATTTTCAGACTTCCTTGGTAATCAGGTGTTTCTATCCTCTAGCGCATTCCGTGCCAACTCATGTTTTCCTTTGAAAACAGCATGTTATGCACTCAGAAAGGCTGAGGGCATTGCGAACTAAGTAATATTTCTTATTAGGCTGAAAATTTATTTACGCCACGTGACCGCTCACAACCCCCAGTAATACTGCTTGATCTTCTGTGCCATGAGCCGACGGCGCTCGGCCAGAAACTCTTCGAACTGCTCAGGCTCGTAGGCAGCCAGGTTGTCCGGAAGGCAGTTAGCAGCCAGGTTCGCCTTGAGGTCCTCCAGGCGAGTGATCGCGCCATAGCGCGCCTCTCCCGATTTACATTGAGCGAACACTGCAGCCATGTAGGTGGCCGGCGCGGTGTCGCCAATTTTGATGTTCACCTCCTGCTGCACGTACACGTAGTTGGCCACCTGGTTGTACTTGCTTCGGAGCAGTCCCTGCTGCTTGAGGAAGTTCTTCGGGAAGATATGGTGGATGTCACCATGGTGCGTGAGCATGTCACGCACAGTGATGTCTTTGGACAAGAAACCCTTGTCACCCCGATTGGCTTGCGCCGCCCAGAACACCTTGATGGCCGGCGCGTTCACCGAAGAAGTATTCAACGCCTGAGGCAGACCGAAATCCCAGAAGGCATCGGACAAATCGGCCGCTTCGATCTCTGCCAACACGTCAGCAAACGGCCGCTCATGCACCGCTTTGATGTCCTTGTCGAACCGGGACTCCGGCGAGCCCGAATAGCGCCCAGTGAGCAACGACATCACGAACCAGCGGCGGACCCAGCTTTCGATATTGGGGTTGTTGCCCAGGTCGCGCTTCAGCTTGAGATACAACACATAAGCGAAGTTCAGCGCGTTGACCGAGCCGATCATGGAGCTGTCAACATAACCGGCTGAACGGATGATCATCAGAAAACGCTTGAAGTGCGTTTCATTGATGAACTCCTTTACCCCTTCGCTCAGGGTCTTGAAGGACGCCTCTTCGATTTCCTTCTCGTAGCTTCGGGTTTCAAAGTTACGGCCCGAAAGTAGCCCGACCAGATCGGACAAGCGCCCACGGTTGAAACGAGTGGTGAAGGCCACACGCAGCATGTCCGAGTAGCTGGGGTCGTAGAGGTCGTCATTCTCGCTCTTCAACCAGCGCATGGCTTTGAAGTAATCGGTCTGCACAAAGGTCTTATCGTTGTTCTCAATGTGCGCGTAGAACTCCGGTGCGATGGAAAGGTGGCAGAAGTAGTCGATGGCCTTGCGAAGGGTGTTGCCGTCAAAGTCCTCGTTAGCTGCGATCTTCGACATAACGAAGTCCGCCTGACTGAGCACCACCCCCTTGGAGTTGATGCGGATAAAGATCTCGGTGACCGTCTCGATATCCAGATCCGCCGCCAACTCGATCAGACCGATCTGTTTCTTGGTGATATCGCACAACCGGTCCAGCCGCTCGTAAAGTAGGTCTTCATCGACGTCGGGGTTTAGTTCCAGATAGTCACGACCGACCTTGTGCGCCTTGAGCTCACCATTAACGATGGGCGCGATATCGGCAAACCAGGCTTTGTCCTTCTCGATGGCCGGGTTGCTGACCTCGAAACGCTCTTCGATGGGGTGGAAGGCGATACGGATACGCACCTGCTGGTAATCCTGATTGACCACCTGCTGCCCGGCGATGGCAGCCGTCAGCGCCGTTACCCTCTGCTGCCCATCGATCAGCACCTTCTTGCCTGCTGACAGCGAGCCATCTTTGAGTTTCACATCAGGGTTGCGCCAGGCAATGATGTAACCGACCGGAAAGCCCTGATATAGGCTGTCCATGAGGTCACGCACCTTCGTGGCATCCCACACGAAAGGCCGTTGAATTTCCGGAATGGCGATTTCACCGGACTTGACCCAGCTCAGCAGCGTTTCGATCAGGTGCTGATTGACGGAGTACTTCTGTGCAGACATGAGCATTCCTTTGCAAACGTGAAAGCGCCCTGCCAGACACAGAGGTCTGTGCCAGAGCGCTGGCATGACATTTTGCACGGCGGTAACAAATTAGCCATAGCTTCAATGTCACCATGGCGGTCAGCCCTGCACTGCAGACTCTCAGAGCAGCGAAGACCATGCTCCGGCGGCGAAAGCAGTATGATCACTCGTGGATATAGGCCCAGCGCCCCAGCAGGGTTTTCGACTCGACCTGCTCATAATTCTGCTTTGGCAGGTACACAAGACGATCCCAGTTCAAGCCACTGCCGGCCTTAAACAACAGAGCCCATTGATTGCCATAGAAACCTTTTAGGGCCATCTCTCCCGTTACTATCTCAAGTGGCGGCAATCCGGTTGGTATCTCCTCGACAAAGGCAGGTACCAGTTGCTCCAGGCGCTCAGGCGGCGCGCCTTTAGCCGCAATGTGGCGCTCTATCGCGCTGATAAGTACCTCAGCACGATCACCCGCCAACTCATAGGCTTTCATTCTCATGGCTGTTCCCGCCTGCAAACCGGCAAGGCCGCCGAAAAGCACACCCAGCATGATGGTCGGGAAATACTTCCTGTTGCGGCTCACCAGCATAACCAGCAGAGCAACAAGCACATGGATGGAGGAATAAACCACCACGAGGAAAACAACAAGCTCAAGGTTCGTGCGCTCCCACGGCGCATAACCCAGCAGAGGCAGCCCCCCCATGATCAGGCTCGGGGCGACCGCAAGGAGTGCTGCCTTGAAAAAGCCAGATTGCAGAATTTTCTTTCGCAATTATTCGTCAACTCTCAAAAGAGCCAGAGAAAGACCAACGAGTAGCCGCCGACTACAGCTGGATGGATATGGCCTTCCATCCCCAGCTTTCACGCTTCTTGTTGTAGGCCTGTACCGCTGTACCGGAAACCTGCTGACCGTCTTTGATCTCGCAGTGCTCCACCAGATGCCGAGGAATAAAAATTTCGCTCGGGGTAAAACCCATACCGTTAGAGACGCGAACCGCCTCGGTGAAGTCCTTGCGCAACAGATCTCCTGGCACTTTCTCGCTCGCCTTTGCGGCAAGCACGCGGTATTGGGGACCACGCTTCGAAACATAGCGAACAAGCTGCACCTCGATGGCATCGCCCTCGGCAAACGCACACGGCAATGCTGACATCGGGATCTCACCATTGATCTCCCGGCTGACGATGTATCGAATGGCCTGTTTGTCCTCATTCACCTGGTTCACAACCCCTAAAAGCTCGGGCGCGATATCCCACGCAGTAGCGCCAGTCCGGCGCTCCAACACAAACAGGTTGAAGCGCTGATTATCATCAAACTCACCCTTGACCCTGACGGCATCTCCGGCCGCAAGATTCATCCGCGCGACCTTTGACTCAGGAATCGATACCTCAGAGGGGATTGAGCCTGTTTTCAGAAAAACCTTGCGCTTGGGCTTGTCCTCTCTGCCCGGCACGACAAAGGTCTCGCCCAAACAGGCATCAATCCAGGGCAGGTCATTGAACAGCAGCGCTTCAGCCGCCTTTGCATGCAGCCTGTAGTAGTCACGATTGGACGCCTTAGCCTGTACCCCGGCAAACCAGTCCTGCGCCGCTATGCTGGCAACGGCCTCGGGGATCTTGTAGCCCTCCTGCTCCTTGGCTCGAATAATGGCTTCGACTTCGTGCTTGGCCGCAGCATGGTCACCGGCCTCCAGCATGCGCTCGGCGACTTCCAGGCGGATTTTCCCAGTGAACTTGTCCTCTGCCGAACAGGTCAGCGCCTTGCAGTAACAACCCAACGCAGCGTCGGGATCCTTCTGCGAGACAATGTCACCTAGCAGCCCCCAGGCCCAGTAATCGTTTGACTTGGCCTTGGTCACTGCAATGCCAAAGGCCAATGCCTCTTCATGCCGCCCCAGTACGAGAAGCACTTTCGCCTTATTCAGTTTGAGGAACACATTATCTGGAAAGCGCCTGATCGCCTGATCGATGAAGGGCAGCATGCTCGCTTGCTCTTCCGCAGATTCAGAGGCGGCAGCTTCCTTGCCGGCATACTGGATGACCTTCTCTGCCAATGACGGATACTCCTTTCCATCCTCAGCACGGAAGCGCTCAAAGTCTTCGGGTCGCAGGTACTTCAAATTCCACTGACGGGAAAACGCCAGCATGCTGAGCCTGTCCTGACCGGCCAGTTTGGCAGCCAACTGTAGTACGCAGGAGTGGAGAACAGACGGCTTTTCGAGGTCTAGTTTGAGGTAGTCACTTAGATTGCGCTTGACCGCGCCAAGGTTAACGTTTTCCCCAGCCATCAACTCCTTGGCGTGCTTGTACAGCTCCCATCCGAAGCTGGCCTGGATCTCCTGATCCGCCGCACCATTCGCCCATATCTTGCGGTAAATGGATACAGCTTCTGCATGGCGGCCATTCTTGCTCAAAGCCTTTGCTTCACTGACCTGCTGGCCGAAGGGGTTGCACAGCGACAACGCATGGCGCACCCCCTTGCTGAGGACATCGTCGGATGGATCGAACTCGATACTTTCCAATTGTCGGCGGTAATGGGGCAGGTTCTCCGTGCAGCCATTTTTGACGTCACGCTTGATGAGGTCGATCAAGCACCAGCCGAATGCTTTCCGATCCCAGTCATCAACCTGCGGGGCTGCCATCAGTTCAAGAGCCATCTTGTAGGCCTCATCGATGGCGCCTTCTCTCCGCTTGGCGAATACATCCTTGTTGGTTATCACTCGTTCAAGCCTTCAGTAAGCAACTGGCCAATTTCAGCTGTCAAAGCGCCGGGAGAGCATGCAGTTATCACCGGCTGGCACTTCGTGAATTGGTCCTTGCCGTTGTACCAGACATCGTAAACGGCCACCTCGCTGCCCCTGGAAAAGCTGTAGCGCTGGCACCATTGCTGCTCGACGACCTTCTGAACGCTGATGGCTGTGGCATCACACAGCTTGAGGACTTTTTCGTGGAAGTCTCGGAGAAATTGCTTGGAGAACTGCACCTCGAAAGTGGTGGACCCAACACCCGCCACAAGCGGTAGTCCCTTGAGAGCAGAAAGCAGAGAAGTCAGTTCGACACCCAGATCTGAGAGATGAGGCGCTGCCACCCCTGTAATCTTGTTCTTGCCGTTATAGGCAATGTCGATACGGGCAACCTCCGCCTCGCGCCTGAAGTAGTAGACCTCTTGGTATTGGTTGTGAAAGACGTCCTCGATGGTCACGCCCCGGCCATCAATAAGCTTACGTACCTCGGCCAGCAACGAGAGCAACAAGGTCGCGCCCGTGGGAATGCCAAAGGTTTCGGACTCCACCGGCGAGACAGCCGGAGCAATAGGCGACGGGGCGACGGGCACTGAGGCCTCTTTTGGCCTTACCGCGTCGAGCATCGCCAAAGCGGGGTTAGATATCATTTCGATGCCGCTCCATGGCTGGACATTCGGCGGGTCAAGCAGATACAGATGGCGCGCCGTTCGTGTGATCGCCGTGTAGAGCCAGCGGAAGTAGTCCGCCGTCAGTTGGCTTTGATGGCTTTTGCACTTCACAAACACATGGTTCCACTCACTGCCCTGCGCCTTGTGACAGGTGATGGCGTAACCGAACTTGAGCCTCAAGGCATTGAAATACGGGTCCGCCTTCAAGGCGTGCTTGAACTCCGAACTCTTCCTGTTCAAGCCTGGGTTACGGATGCAAAAGTCGAGATACAGGGCTTTGTTCTGGTCCGAGGAGAGCGCCAGCTCCTTGCTATACAGCAGATCCTCGATGATCTTGGCCTGAAAAAAATGGGGATTGCCATTCAGATCCCTAAAACCGACGACCACATCCTTGAACAGCAGAGAAACGGGTATTTCCTCAAGCAAACCGGTGTCGGAATTTTTCCTTTTCAAGGTCACGGTCCGCTTTTCTGCAGCACCAAGCACCTGACGTATCACGCCGAAGTCACCGTTGGAGATGAAAATCCCATAGGTGCTGTTGTTAGAAATGGCCATCACCTTGTCGCGCGGCATCACTTGCGTGCAGCCTGGGAAAAAGTGCTCTCGAATTTGCCGGTTGTAATCGCCAACATCCGAGTTTGAATGGGCGATGACGATGGACTCTCCATTGATCTTGCCGCCGCAAGACTCAAGGTAGCGCTGCAAAAGCGCCTCATGCTCCACCTTCTCAACGTCTGGATAGTCGAAGTCCATCGTCAGGCTATTGAACACCTTGGTCTGTAGGGCTTGCCGAAGTGGCAGTGCATTAGCGATGACGCCGCTTTCCGCCTTCTGCCGCACCACCTCCGACAACTCATAGCAGGTAGCACGTGCATGGTGATGGCGAAGCAGATACTCCGCATCCAACGCAGGCGAGAAATTCATCCCGACCGGAGGCAGCTGCGCGTCGTCGCCGATGAAAATCACCTTCTTGCTGTGATCGTTATGATCCAGATTCACAAACTTGAGAAAGTCAGCCAGCAGGTAGCCTGTGCCGAAGCGGAAGAACTCAGCCTCCTGGTAGATATCGGCCACCATGGACGCTTCGTCCACGATGTACACCGTATCGGCTGATAGCGTGTTTACCGCCAGCTGCGCGTAGAACTTGTAGGTCTCGGTGCCTTCAGTGCCTTCGTCGCGATACTCGGCAAGATCGTCGAACGAATAGATGGTCTTATGCAGCGTGTAGGCTTCCGACTGGGTTTTGCGGGCGATGACCTTCGACGCCTTGCCAGTGGGTGCGGCGAGCACGTAGTTGCGGCCAATGGCCCGGAAATACTCGGTCAGCCCCTTGGTGATGAAGGTTTTGCCAGTGCCCGCGTAGCCTTTGAGAAGGAAAACGCTCTCCGACCTACTACTTAGGAAGCGCTCGATCTGTTTGACCAGCTCCGTCTGGCCACTGGTCAGCGTATAGCCGGCAAAGGCGTCGTGAATGCTGATATGTCGGCGCGTGTTCGGGCCGTTGAAATCGATGGTGCGCTGCGCCTGAGCCGAGGCGCACTTGAAATCATCAATCCTCACCGGCTCTGGCGCCGGACTGAGTGACGCAGCTTCTGCCTGCGCCGCTTTCTCTGCAGCCTCAAGGCGGCTCAACTCGTCTTTCGCCATGGCCAACTGCTCGGCACGGTCTTCTGCAGGGCTGCCCTGCTCATTGGCTTCGACAGGCACAGTGAAAGGCGGATAGCTGTCGGCAGACTCACCGCCACAGGTTTTGTAAAACCACTGACCGATCAGATACGCATCACCAATCAGGGCCAGCGCAACGCTGGAGTCGATCAAGCCGCCATGGGCGGCCTTATTGCCGATCATCCGCAGCGCATGCAGCCTCTGTAGCACGATGTCGCCAACCAGCTCCACAAAGGCCGGGGACTTGAGCTTCTCGAAAAAGCCATCACTTGGTTCACAGGGCAGGCGCAAATCCCGGTAGAGCACCCCCACCAGCACCTCGGCAAAGCAACGCAACTTGACCACGGCGGTATGCGGGTCAGCAAACACATAGCGTTCTGCCAGCGAGGCATGCTGATACAGCTCGGGCCAGCGAGACTTCAGCGGGGCAAAGTTATCCGAAACCATCCATATTCCTTACACAACAGGCGAGCCCAGAGACAACTCAGAAACCCTAATCCAATACCAAGACTACCTTGCAGTCTTTTCGCGCAGTTCCGCCCGGAGCTTGTCCCTTTTCACCAGAACCTCATCTGCGGCTTCTCCCGTCAGGCGGCCAGCCAGCTCCTCATACACCTGCAAAAGCTCCTTACGCTTGGCCACGACCTGACGCGGTAAAACCGCAAAAATCTCCGGATGGGCAATCTGAGCCTCAAGAACTTTCACCTGCGTTTCCAGAGCAGGAG
>JACCDZ011082718.1_pt1 | contig 15470 bp, 18 predicted proteins | sample 7449551 | NCBI WGS metagenome assembly JACCDZ01 (sample SAMN15323452, study PRJNA562643) | freshwater metagenome | isolation source: river surface water | place: USA:Blue River Watershed | collected 2017-08-18 | reverse complement strand
CTGTTGACCAGTTCTGTGGCAGTGCACAATGGATGTCGAATGATTTCTTGCAGGTAGTGACGCGCACCCTTGAGTTGCGTGCGATCTATGGACGCGAACACAGAGGTCTGGACAGTAGATGATGAAGCACTCGAGTAAGATTTGAACATTTCGATGTCATCATACACTTCTTCAGGCACTCTTGCATTTTGTCCGTGAGGAAGCAAAAGACCACACGACAGGGAATGTACACGTGCGAGTGCGTCCTCTTCATACGATACCTCTGCAGATGCCGCATCCACGCAGTCATCTTGCAGTATTCCATCTAACCTGCGCAAGTGTTCGTGTGTATCAGATTCCAACAAGACTGATTTTACATCAATCATCATGTCTTTTGTGCATGCATTGATGTCGATAATAAAAGAGGCCATATGCACGCAACTATATAAAGGAGCCCTACCACCCCTTATCCCTAACGTTACCACAAATGTCTGACTATCAGCAGTACACCAAGGAGAAGGCCACAACAAGAATGTATGAACCTCATTTGAAAAAGAAAAAAGTCGATCATGAGCGCGAGAATGCTGTTCTACGCCACAAAGTCCATGACTTGGAGCAACAAGTGAAGCTCGTCACAGAGGCACGCCAGCAAGACGCATTCAAGCTTCACAGAAATGACTTTGATGAGCCGCTATCAGCAAGCGGTCTTATTGCGGCGACATCTTCACGAAAGAGCGTGCGCCATGGATACACGAGCAGTGTCATCCCATGGAAACTGACTCGCACAGGATGCGTCAAGGCTGGTATCCCGAATGGTTCACGAGTGATGATCAAGGTCATATCATGGGAGAATCTCGTGACGTTTCCATCCAAGGCGTCCTCATCCTCTGCTGCTCAGACGGCGCGCAAAACATTCGATCACATCTTTCGATTCGTCCATGAAATGATGATGATATCCGTTATGCAAGGATGCAACGTCAACAGTGTCAACGATCACGTCGTCCGTGTGATCTCTCTGATGACAGACCCTCTTCCCGCCATTGTGATGGAGGACTGGGGTGAGAGCTTGCATGATTTCAAGACGCGCTTGTACGAAAGCGGCAAGGACATAAGCTTTGGAGATGCAGTGGACATTGTCATCGATACGACGATTGGCCTCCAACAGATGGCGCGCATGGGCGTGCACCAGTGGGACCTCAATGCCGGAAACGTGTTGGTAAAGCGCCTGACATCAAACGGGCGCATCGTGGCAAAATTATGTGATTTTGGGTTTTGCAGGCGCACGGAAGAGCGCGATAGCCTGACTTCTTTGTCTCTTGTCGGACACATGACACAAAAGACAGAAAACATGCCACATATACACGCCACCGTCATGTCGATGGATGACGATATGGATATGATTTCAGTGCGAGCGATGGGGTATTTGATGGGCTTCATCGCCAGTCCTCTTGGCACGCATCATACGTCTTATACATCGCGACGCCCATCACATTGGGACACTTCGCAAGCAAGTCAATTTGTAGGCAATATGAAAGCGTGCATCAATGGTGATATGACATCGTTGAACGCGTTGAGGCGACGCATGTTGGAGTATATTTAATATTGCAACATCATGTGAGTTTGATCAGTTTTTTCACTACAAGCCAATACAACAAGACACCGAGCTCGATGTAAATCAACAGGAGAACAAAATCGTTGGACCAAAATGCCTCTGTGCCCCGTGATCCGCTAAAGTACAACATGGCTTGGATTGTCAACTGAATGCACAGCATGCGCAGCAGGTCTTCAATAACGGCGTTGTACTCGGTGGACCCAAGGGTGTCGGAAATGTTAACATTGTATATGGCAGCGGTGGCGCCACCATTCTGATCAGCCGTTGTCATTGCAAAGATGAATGCGTCAAAACAAAAGAATAGTTAAACTTTCGTCACATTTTAAATGCATGCGCTTCGCGCAAGATGTAAATATTTTCCAAAGCGCATAGGATAAACGCCGAGGTCATTCTCTTTTATTTCGTTTGTACGCGTCAGGGTGTTCCAAAATTAAGTGGCCCGAGTGTAGTATGTCGGTCACTATCCCCCCACTGCTTTCACCGTCCTCTCATTCTCTATTGTCATACTTGACGAAATCGCAATAGAAATGACGCACAAAAGCCATATGTCTGCACGACTGAAGGACGTTGTTTTCAGCGGCGGTCTCCCTGCACACGACATGCGATCCGAGCGAGTACGTGTTGTACAAACATCGGCTCATGATGATGATGACAAGTTGCAAGTGCGAGAAAATCATGATCCGCCATCATACATACGAATCACGGCGGGAGACAAAAAAGTGCTCATGTACAAAGACACGTGTACTACAATCATACACAACAACCACGATTGTGTAAAGACGGTGTATCCTACGTTGAGTATGGCGTATTACAATTTAGTGCAATTATGTCAAGGCTCTACGTGATGATTTCATCGCGTTTTTTTGTTTTATTTGATTGATTTTTATTTCAATACTCTTATACGCTTGCTTGCATTTAGAGATGGCTAGCAATCTCCACCGACTTCAAGAGGACGTCTGTTGATGTCAGGCTCGATGGTAGTTTGGTTCCACGGCGACACCTTGTACTGCGGGTTCGGCGGCTCTGAACGGAGCTGCATGTTGGCGTTCCGCAGCGTCTGTCCCACCGTGTTGACTCCGACCAGGAAACCGGCCGTCAGAAAGTTTTGGTCTTTGACATCGCCTTGACCGGCAGGATTGGCTTGAGCCCACTTGGAGTTGGCGGCGTCCTTGGGCAGCAGGTCCTCAGTGGTGAGGCGGTCTTTTGGGAAACAATTCTTGATTTCCTTTGGCCCGGTAGCGTATTCGACGGGGCGGTACTGCTCGTTCGATAGGGGCTCCGATGGCACGACAGTTGCAGCAGCGCCATCGGTGCCCTGAGAGCCCTTGGAGTATGCCGCAGGTGCCGCTTGGAACTGCGCGGGTGCAGGTGCCGACTCGAATTGCTCGGGACGAGACGTGCGCGACTTGTAGTAGCTGATCATGATGAACAGTACAAAGGCGGCAATAAGGATCAAGAACAGGCGGATGCTAGTTTGCTTCTGCATGATGATGTGATGATAATATGTGGGCTCAAAATAATTGAAGAAAACGCGGGGTGTGATTGTATTAATACTATAAAAAATTTTGAGTGCGGTGCGAGTGTTGAGTTGATGTTGTGTCGGGCCGATTTGCTTGCGTCGACCTAAACGCGCGTTTTGAGCATTACAAATAATTTATTGTGAACCTTCACACACACTGTAGAACCCTAGAGTACACACACACGTACACATGAAGAAGAACGTGATTACCCTCGACGCAAGTGATGCGTCATCGTTGTCATCTTTTGACGCATCCAAGAGTATCACATTTCAAGAGCCAAAGAAGATTAGTCGCGATAGTTGTATTTGTCTGGCCAACGTGACATCTTCGGGATCCAGGACGGCGGGCACCAAGAGCTTTGTTTTGAATATCCCACGCACGCGCCTTGTACGCACGTTGAAGAGCAAGGATTCTGTAACGCTGATCGTGAATGTGGCAAACGTAGCCAAGTCGCACGTACACAAGTTTCTATTGAGCTTGGACCAGTGGAGCCTCACATCAGCGATGGAACACTCGGACAAATGGTTCATGCACAACATGAATGCATCCCTCGTCGAAGATTTCTTCAAGGGTTCAGTCGAAATGGATTGCAGAACGGGATCAGTAGTCGCGCGATTCAAGTTGTATATTGCGGATGATGACGCTCTTGTTCCAACCATGACTGTAGGACGGGACTATTCGCTGTCTTTGAAGTTTGTGGGACTTCAGTTTAGGAAACAAAACTTTGCAGCAGTGTGGAAGTTGCAAGTGGCGAATGATGTGACGACTGAAGCGAAGAATGAATTCATCATTGTTGATACAGATGACGATGTTTCAGAAAAAAACGATGATGATGATGATGAAATCATCGGACCGATGCCGCAGGAGATGCTAGATATGGTTGCAGAAATGCAGTGCAAGATCGCTGAGAAGCACGCACGTTACACATCGATCGCCACAACCTTGTCGGATCTGTCTCAACGCCTTTCACAACCGTCGTTGCTAACGATTGGTAATGTGAACGAAGTTGCAGACGCCCTTGCAGACATCGAGTGAATTATACAAGCATAAGGCGATGTAGGCAAGTTATATCAAGATGGTAACAACGAGAAGATGGAACAAATGACGTTGCCCTTGCTATTGTCTCGCAACCGTGAGACAGGCGGAGTGGACATGTTTGTTCGTGCGAGTTCAAGGAATGGAGTCGTCAATGACAACGATAATGTTGTTCCACTGACTCCGATGCCTGTGCTTCCATCGCTGACGAAGATCAGCTTCATATCATGGCAACAAAAGCATGAGGCCGATTTACAGCGTCTCGTGTATAATGCCAAACGCATGATCGCTGACAACATTAGCAAATCATCGTTGGATGTTGACGTTGATTGGCACGCATTTGCACAACGCCTTCGACGCATTGCATACAATGCCTCGTCATCGAGCTTTAGGTCACACAAACGTGTCGTTACACATACGAATGCAAATGCAATGACAGGATGCTCAGTTCACGATGAAGACACATGTACAGAAGCAAGCGTAGATGAATTTGCAGGCACATCCGACACGGCATTTTTTGAGATGATGCTAGGCACCTTTGGCATTGTTATGGACCAAGGCGCTGTAGAGCAAAATGGTCAAGACGAGTGTCAGTGATATCATGACCATGATGGCGATGAGGAATCCAAGCGCAATCATGAGGTACGTATATCCTGTTTTCAAAGATGGGGCAAGCACCCGTTCGATGACCTGCTTTTTTAGTTTTTCATCGTTGCATGCTTCTAGTATCTCATGCAATATACGATTTGTGAGCTGTTGTAAGGGATTGTTGGGCTTTACTAATGTCATTACGTCAGGATATCGTCAGGGAAAAGCATATACGAGTAGCAATTGTGCTACATTTGTATGAGACTATTGAGTTGCCGTGTCCACACGCACTTAAGGGTTGAGATCGTGTATATACATCATGAAGAGGTCTACAAACATTTGTTGAAAATGAATCCTGGATTTACAGCGACCACGGATCCTTCATCGGCTTGGAGAGCGTTCAAAGAAAGCGTGAGACAAGCCAAAGTCGTCAGGAAGTTTGGGATTCCCGTTGATGTTGTGATACAACACGTGTGTACGATGGCTGTTGTTGATGAACTCAACACTACTCACACCCGTGAAGGGTTTCTTGATGTGCCACCTATGATCCAACTCAGAAAGCTACAGCATGCGCTTCAGATGAGCATCATTGGGACTCGTGTGAAGGTGGAAAAGCCGGATGACAACGCGCTACCGTTGGACAGCGAATGTGATGAGTAGCATCGTCCGGCAACAAGATTAATTAAACCCACAACGGGGTCGCGCACAAAAAAAATCGACGTGATATATATCACATACATCATATCATCCAATCGTATAAACTTTGTATAACGTTGCCGTGTCATTGAAAAAGATGCCTGATAAGAAGAAGACCATCGCTCCCAAGAAGAAGGCCGTCGCTCCCAAGAAGAAGGCCGTCGCTCCCAAGAAGAAGGCCGTTGCTCCCAAGAAGAAGGCCGTTGCTCCCAAGAAGAAGATCGTTGCCGCCAAGAAGAAGACCGTTAAGAAGACACCTAAGCGCAAGCAGTGTGGTGGATCAGATGATGTGCCGACAGATGTGCCGACAGATGCGCCACCCTCTCTCGTGATGGACTCTGATCTGCAGCAGCAGCCCCTGGCTCCCGTCGATGATTTCCCGCAGCCACAGCAGGGGGGCAGCGCGCTGAGCCAATCCCTTCATGACTTGGCCATTCCGTTTGGCCTGGTCCTGGCAAAGACGGGTCTGGAGGCGTGGAGGAAGAAGAAGTCGACGAAAGGCAAGAAATCGACAACCACCAAGAGCAAGAAGACTTCAAAGACTTCTTCAGGCAAGAAGACGTCATCCAAAGCGACAACCAAAGCGACAACCAAGCGTCGTCGTTCCGCCGTTGGTGGTGGCGCTGAGGACTTTAGCAATGTCCTAAACCAGATTGACAATTACGTCAGTCAAAATTAGGCATATTTGAAGCTTTCTGATGATTACGATGCGAAGATAATGTCAATGTGAATGCGTCCAAATCGACGAGTCGAGCATCAATATCATGTCCATACGAACAGTTCATGAACTTCCAATGGTACCAAAGTTTTGACCATGGTACAATATCATCCAGCTCCATGTTAATTTTGCCATGCATGCCTCCTTCGTTCAAAAGAAAGCCTGCGATTGTTGCCACAAACCATTTACGTCTGATGTGTGCCGAACATTGCTCAGTTGATGATTGATGGTCGTCATCACGGAAGCAAATGCCTGCGTACTCAATCATTTCCTCGGTTGTCTGGTGAAAATTTAGATTGCCACTTTATGTCAAGACACTCCTGATGTCGGGTTGGTTTCAACGCGCGTTTGACAAGGTTTTTGGCGGAGGTGGCGGCACACATCGGATGATTCGAAAAACAACGACGGGCAAACACCAACGCAGGTATTGGGTGACAGAATTGCGTCACGAAGGTGTTCGTTTTCCCTGTGTACCAGATCACTATGATTTGACGTTGCACTCAAAAGGAAAACCAACAAGGGCAATCGCTTTGTCATCAGAAGCCGAGGAATTTGGGGTCATGTATGCACGTTGTATGGCGCGTAGGCCGGCACTGTCGAAAGATGATGTTTTCCAACGAAATTTTTGGTCGGGCTTTTCGACATTGCTTCCAGCCGCTAAGTTTATTAACGTCAACGACAGTCGTGCACATGACTGGGACTTTGCGAGACTCTTATCGGATCATAATGCTGCGCGACTTGAGCACACTAAAAACAACGGCCACAGCATCCCAAACGATAAAGTAGGAAAGTCGATGGCCGTTGTGGATGGGCGAACGGTGACGATTGGTAAGGGAACAGTCGACGGACCAGGTATATACCTTAGTCGATCGCCTCTAGACGTTAGACGCGGCATGTTGAGGCGACGACTTTCCCCAAGGGATATAACTGTCAATATGAGTCATCCCGTGGATGAAGACATGACCAAATGGGGTTCGGTGATAAGTGACAATACAGTATCTTGGATTGCACGATGGACTGATGCAACAACGGGAAAAAACAAGTACGTGTACCTTGGAGACGATGCGCGTCACGCTCATAAAGATCAACGGGAAAAGTTTGATGTTGCCCGTCGATATGGTGAGTTAAGAGGGACGTTGATGAAGCGAGCTGCAGCTGACATGAAATCACAAGATGATAAAGTGATGCAAACCGCGGTATGTTTTTTTATCATCGATGCTTTTGCGATTAGGCCAGGGTCGTCGTCCTCTTCTTCTGCGCGCGGTGTAACAACGTTGACTGCGTCCAATGTGAGCGTGCGTCCTCGTACCGATGCCGTTGCTTTGGACTTTGTAGGAAAAGATTCGATTCGATACAAGGGGGAGACACGTGTTCCACGTGACGTTGTGCGTACCATAGACATATTGAAAAGCCGCAGTCAAAGAAAAAAAGATAATCGCATGTTCCCCTTGATTACGGCCGCATCACTTAATGAGTATCTTGATGGATTGATGTCGGGATTAACAGCGAAAGTTATCCGCACGTACCGGGCGAGTTGTACATACCATCAATTGTTGCATGCGTCACCTGCACCATCAAATGCAATAGAAGCGGAAAGTCGCATCCATGCAGCCGCGACGGGTGCAGCGATGTTGTGTAATCATCAAAACGAAACGCGCGTGTGCTCTCAGGTGTTTGCACCATCAAAAGATGTGCATGCGTCGTTGCATACATTGCGATCTAAAATCTTGAATGACGATCTTCTTTCAGGCACCCGAACGACGCAATGCTGGGCTAAACAGACGACGCTCGCAAACTATATAGATCCTCGTATCACATACGCATATTGTAAAAAGTATGGTGTGCCTATAGAGCGAGTGTATGCAAATGGGTTGCGTGCAAGATTCAAATGGGCATCATCATCGAGTACATCATCATCGAGTACATCACCGTACAAGTTCTGTGCAGCATTGTAGATACATAAAGAAGCGAGTACACCCATAGAAAGGTATACAAAAAAGAGTCTTCACTTCTCACCTTCTCACCTCTCATTCTTATCGCCTCCCTATATTCTCAGTAGTCCTTGTTAGCATTAACACCCTCAAAAACCTCGCCCGCCCCTAAACAATCCCCAAAGCACAATGGAGTCCATCACGATGGCCAAGGATTTCGACATCAAGCACGTGCGTCTTGGCACGCTCAAGACGCTGGACAATGGTGGCAAGATCGTGTACATCAACTACAAGGGCAAGCCTCTCATTCTTCAGACGCCAAAGCTCAAGTCGCCTTTTGGACTGAGCAACTGGGAGGGCAAGTACAGCATCGACATGTCGCTTGCTGGTTATGATGGTACCAATGAGAACGTCACATCATTCTACAAAGCGCTGAGTGCAATCGACGATCTTCTGATGGAGGAGGGCATGCAGAATGGAATGGCGTGGTTCAAGCGCAAGATTTCGAGCAAGGACGTGGTGGATGCGCTCTACACACGTAACGTCAAGTTTTCAAAGGACAAGGCGACCGGCGAGTTTACTGACAAGTACCCGCCAACGTTCAAGGTTGCAATTCCTCGTCGTGATGACGCATTCCAGTGTGATGTATACGATGCCTCACGTAATAAGATTGATCTTAACAATGTTGAGGTGAAGGGTGCCAAGGTGACGGTGCTCGCCCAGTGCCTTGGCGTCTGGCTCGCGGGTGGCAAGTTTGGGTGCTCTTGGAAGGTCATTCAGCTCCGTGTCGAGCCTCAGGAGTCCATTCACGGTTATGCGTTTCGTGACATTGGTGATGACGTCAACGTTGCGTCGGATTCCGATATTGATGCTCCTGATGCGTCTGCACCCAAGCCTCCCACCACAAACATCGAAACGTCCGATGATGATGATGATGTTCATGTGACGGAGGTCAATGACGACAATGATTCCAATGAGGTCGATGCGACCAAGGATGGAGATGGTGGTGTGCCTGACGATGACGAGCTCGAGCACATTGCGGGATCTACCCCGGCTGTTGCCGCATCGGGTAGCGGCGCCGCTCGCACTAGCCGTGGACGCAAGGCCGCTTCAGCAACGGCGGCCAAGGCTTGATCAAATCAATCGAACAGTATCATTCGAACACCACCAAGTTGGTTCATGTTGACATTGCGTAGTGCGGCAGATTGATGTTTTGACTTTTTGCGGGCCGCAACATGTTGTTTGCGTGGGGTTTTGTCAGACGTTTTCTTTGCTTGAGTGGTCTTGGTCATGTTGATATTCTTCGATTTTTGTAACGACGATGTTTGCTGGGTCGAGGTTTGCTGAGTCTCTGTAGCAGTGGCAGCAGTAGTAGCAGCAGTAGCAGCAATAGTAGCAGTAGTAGCAGTAGTAGTAGCAGCCACAGGAGGAGTTGCAACAGGACCAGCTGCAGTTGCCTTGTGTAGTTTCTGTTGTGTGATCATGTCTTGCTCAATCTCGGTCTGATGCGAAATGATATAATCGAGCAAGTTGTTTTGCAACACCCATCTAAAAAAGTTCAGTTGTCCAATCGTTGTTTCGACGCTCTTATCGCGCTCATAGTAAAAGAGGATACGTTCTCTTCTGCGAAAAGGATCAAATTGTTGTTTGGAATACGCTTTTAACTGAGATCTGTAGCTGAGGTAAACGTTAAAGTGAACGATGTTATGATTTATTCGATTTGTGATGATCGTGTTATGAACACGCGCATAGTTTGTGACGAACCAATCAACTAATCGCAGGGAACATTGTTTTGAAGAGCCGTTGATGATTGCAAGAATTTTGGCCATCACCCCTTTTTGAGCATAAAAAGTGGAGATTGACATCATGAGCAGGTCTCCATTTCTTGCAACCCCGCCGCTGCCGGATGCGGTATCTGTTGAAGAAGTACTCTTCTTAGTGGTTGACGCCATCTTGAAGAGTCCAGGAGTATACTATACGCGTTCAGTACACGCGTTTAGTTTCTTGTATTGCGTAATCCTTAAGCTTGTGACGATGCTTCCATACCCAATGACGCCAGGATGCATGCGGCCGTCTTTTTTCCCAAGTGTGGGATCGTTTGCAAATTGCGTGATCGTTCTTCGAATGACGTCATCTGTGCCAAGGTAGAAACGAATTTTGCCATGTTTCCGTAGCGTGATGCAAGTGTCACTCCCATCCCTGGCGATACCCCGGGAATGATCGCCAACTGAGTCGCAAACACGTTCTCATGCCCAACGCGCTTTGTTCGACGCGCTTGAATGCTTGCGTGCGTGTACTGTTGATGACTTGTTGAGGATTCTTCAGTCATACGTTTGACCGTCGTGTAGGAGCATGGGTTCTTTTGAATGCGAGATGCGAGGCCTACAATAAAGTGCGCAGTCTCTTTTGCGTCTTGGGTGTGCACGATGTGAATGTCATCACGAAACATTGTATTGATAAACACACCGGATAATGCCTTGCATGAAATGCCATGCACGCATCGCTCTGACGCATCAAACGAAAAGGAGTGATCACCTTCAACAATGTATGCAATATTCACTTTATTACTATTTGCGATCAATCTTAGCTTTTGCTCACGATACCTGCCGTCTTTAATGGATGCAGCCAAATCAGCAATAGTTTTACGTTCGAAGACTATGCGTGTTGGGACTATGCGTGTTGGGACTATGCGTGTTGGGATTATGCGTGTTGGGACTATGTGTGTTGGTTGTTGAGTTACGTCGTGTGTTTCGATGTCCGCGTCCGCTTCCGCGCTTGTATCGATGGCAATTTCTATGTGAATGTCACCGTAGTCGAGGTTCGACACTTGACACGTAATGTCATCGGGGATGAATGTTTGCAAATACTCGATGATCACACGCTCTCTATGGTCTACAACGACGCGCACCGTTGCCATTCCTTGTTCTATGCTGCGGACGTCCCAGACCTGTTTTGTTGAATTTCTAGTATGGTCCTCACAATTACGTCTTTGTTTCCACGCGGACACTCCACTTTGAATACATCACGCAGGATAGCCTTAAGGTCATCAACTTTTAGTGCCCTGAGTTTGTACTCGGCATATACGCTCACACTCACACTTGATGTTGATGGTGACGCAAGTGTATGAATAGGCTCGGTAGTCACATCGGCGTCAACATTAGAATCAGGTTTAGCGTCAAGTTTAGAATCAGGTTTAGCGTCAAGTTTAGAATCAGGTTTAGCGTCAACATTAGCATCAGGAACAGACTCAAGAATGATGTCGACTTGTTCTTCAGCTTCTTCAGCTTCTTCAGCATCTCCAGCATCTCCAGCATCAGCATCATCATCATCTTTGTCAATGTCATTGTCGTCTTCAGTAGACGGATCATAACCACCGATTTGAGCCATCATTTCACGTATGTCCTCACTACGCGTGCTGGAGTCATCATCATCTTGGTCATGTGTTGGTTCTGTGTCATCATCATTCGACGTGTTTTTCTGGTTATGGATCAATTGATTATTCGTGGTGGTACCATCATTTTCATTTTCAACTTCCTCTTCATCATCGTCATTATTGTTAAGATGAGATCGCATAGAATATGTGGAAGCTTCGATTAGGCGTTGATAGATCGCGGCATCAATGTTGGTGACACGTTGATCAATTTTGCGAATTTCGCGATGCAAGAGGTATACGTAAACGGCGATGCTCATAATGGCCGCAGCAAAAGCCACATGCATTCGTACACTTGCGCCGAACAGCATTTCTCAGTGATGTATATGTGGAGTCTTGTACTTGATATATTGCACTTGATATTGCACTTGGCACCTTTTTTCTCTATACACACTTTGCATTTGTTTTGCTGGTGTTTGACCGCGGCCGAGCATTATTTTGTCGTGGTAAAGAATAAAAAGGATCACTATACAACCATAAATATTAACTCATACTCTTATGGCATCCCTACAAAATTGCGCAAGTTGTGAGCGCATGTCCGACAATAAGCATTTCGAATGCCCGCCGAGGATGGCTGACGGCCGATTGTTCACAGACTATCGCCCTAGGTGCGACATCAATTATGACGTTGATGGTCTGAACAAGGGTGGTCCATTGGCAATGGGGATTGATTCTTATGCATACCGACAGTTCTTGATTACCAATGCCGCAAAACTTATGACATCGCAGAGGTCTGCAGCATATCACATTGCGTCATGCGGTCCGTGCAAGGAACCTTACAACGTGGGTACCATGCTTCCGGAGCAGTCAATCGTAAAGTGCGATGCTCAATCGTGCAAAGTGTCCGTCAAGGATCCACGCGGTCTAGGAACAGGTCGCGACTACGGTGCGTGGGGTGACAGCGCCAGTGCACAAGCCCAATTCCTGCAATACAAGCAGGCGGAGCAGAAGCAGTCTTCTAAAAAGGCATGCTGTGGAGAAGACGTGCCGCTTGGTATGTTTGCGTCTTCATGATGGAGATCATACGGGGGGGCGCAAGCCCCAAAAGTTTCGAGGTGCTGTGTCAGGAAACGCCGATGACCTCACAATGTCTTCTTGGGTGCGCACTGGTAGGTCCAAGTTGTTGTAAAACATCGCAGATGTGCGTGTGACAGGATGTGCAAGGGTGCGGAAAGGGACTCCCTGTCCCAAGTAGACGATTTTACGATGCATGACGCCATTCATTTTGTAAGCTACGTGCAGGCATGGTGGGACGTACGTCGTTCCCAAGCCCGTATAGTACGCATTTGGGTACTTTGAGAGTGGTATGTCCACAGTCAATCCTGATGTTGCACGCACGCGCCCGCGATTAGCAGACGGACCGAAAGCTTGTTGTGGATTCGCAAAGGGCATGGCGGATCCAGATAGGCTCTCTCGACGATCGATTGGCGCCGCCGCCAAGTAATGAACCCATCCATCGTCAGGGATGGCATCGATGTCCACACTGACCTTGTTAAACATTGCACGAGATTGTGTATAAACTATCAAATATATTTCCTGACAGGCCGATCTCTCTTCTACTTGCTACCACCACCACCACCACCAAAGAGCCAGCTTAAGAAGCCGCCACCATCGTCATCGTCATCGGATTTTTTTTTCTTACACTCGCGAGGGGGGCATGATGTGCGCCGTGGTGGTGGTGGTGGCAGCGGAGGTGGATGACATGTCCCACTTGCGGGATTGAGAACCTTGCCGATTGCCGCAATGTTTTCAGGGGTAATGAGAGCCGTCAATATATCGGACTTGCTATTCGATGGTGGTTGTTTATCGGTTGGTTCTTGCGGTGGCTTGCATTCTGAGGCCGTCGTGCCTTGGAACAACTGGCGTAGGGGCGCGCAGGTCGTGTTATACGCAGGGTTGTTCAAATTCCAACACTCGCAGCGCTTGCTTCCTGGATTACGAGTGCAATATGCGTTGATCGCCGTCATGCAAGCGGGTCCTGCCGCCATAATGCTGGACATATTGCTCCAATCTTTGACGCCGCTGCATGCAGCGCAAGTGAGGGCATCGAATGTGCAAGTTGTCGCCTGTTTAGCCTCCTCTAGCGTGGTGTTCAGGTTTTGATATTCAATATCAAACTGTCGCATAAGAGTCTTGTAGTGCGTGAACCAATCCGACAGGTCTTTGTCGCCAAGCGCCCTTGCGCTGCAAGCAAACGTGTGCATATTGGCACCCCAGTTTCCGGTTTGGTTGATGGTAAGTTCCGTGTTGCTAAACACCACCGGAGCATGAGCCCCTAGCTCCTTGTCCACAAGGACGGTTTTGTTATACTCCTTGGATCCCACATCTATCAACGACACTTGAAGTCGGCCGTAGTCCTTGATCACATTGATCATCATTGGCACATTCAACTTGACAGCTATGTTTTCGTTATCATTTGACTTGAGGGGTAACACCACACTGTTGCCAAACGCAATTTGACCGCGGATAGTCAAAGTATTCGTGGCACCCGCGCTTGTACCACCCTTCATCACGAGTGAAATTCCATTGTTGTTCAAGGTATTTGCAAAAAGCTTGAAGACGGTAACGTCCTCGTCTCTAGACATTTGTTTTGTGAATTGACACAACGTAAAGATACTAAACGGCATGTCGCCACTGATGCCGACAAGATGTGACAACGGCCCCGCAATTTTGTTTTGTCCCATCACAAAACCGTTCTCCTTTGAGAATGCAGGTGTCGACGTAAACGTCAGCTCTGCATTGTTCATATCAAGAGGAGAACACCCGGGGCCGCTTTTGTTGTTCATCAATGATTTCCATGTCCTTCCGGATCCATTGTATGACATTGCACTGTAGCACGTCGTGTACAATTGTAGATTAGCGGACAATTGTGTGGGCAGCACCTCTTCCACATTGACTATGGGAGTTGCCGTCGATTGTTGAGTTGGCGATTTAATCGATGACTGAGTCAAAGGTTGGACTGTGACTGTGGTAGAAGGTTGCGTCGAGGTGGAAGTGGTAGCAGGTTGCGTCGAAGTGGATGTGGTAGCAGGTTGCGTCGAGGTGGAAGTGGTAGCAGGTTGCGTCGAGGTGGATGTGGTAGCAGGTTGCGCGGAAGTGGTAGCAGGTTGCGTCGAAGAATCAACAAACATTTCAGGTGTCGCATACAGTTTGCACAATTGTAATGTCGATGTCATACCGGCAAAGATCAATAGTAATGCATTGATGACTGACTTTTCACGATTCATGCAGTCGTTAGATGCTACAATGGTGATTCCTATGATTCCCAAAACAATTGCTACGAGGATTACGAGTTGTGAGCCGCTGACTTTCATGCCACCAGCATTGGAATAAGAAGAAACCATGATGATGGAGAGTATCTGAAAAGAGAGATGATGGGTGCAGTTGAAGTAATCTAAGAAATTTGTACAAATCTCACTACACAATGATGTGTTTTTTGATGAATGAATATTTTCACCGGTAAAAGTATGCATCATTCTTCAGGCAAGGAATAATGGTTATTGCAAGCGATGTAAAGCGAGTATACATCCCGTCCGCTTCAGATGACGAGTCAGACTCTGGATTCTTGAGGAGCGGGTATTCATCTGACACGGGTTCCATGGGCGAAGAAGCCCAAGACTTTATGTACAGGCTCCATGGTGGGGACGATGATAATGATGCAGAACAGATGGAGCGACCTGTTGAATTCCAAACAATGAACCCACCCCAAGAGGCTAGTCGTCCACCACAACAACCTTATGAGGCTATTCCACCCCAACAGGCTAGTCCACCCCAACTGGCTAGTCCACCCCAACAGGCTAGTCCACCCCAACTGGCTAGTCCACCTCAAGAGGCTATTCCACCCCAACAGGCTAGTCCACCCCAACAGGCCAGTCCACCCCAACAGGCCAGTCCACCCCAACAGGCCAGTCCACCCCAACAGGCCAGTCCACCCCAAGAGGCTAGTCCACCCCAAGAGGCT
>JACCDZ010207418.1_pt1 | contig 15478 bp, 27 predicted proteins | sample 7449551 | NCBI WGS metagenome assembly JACCDZ01 (sample SAMN15323452, study PRJNA562643) | freshwater metagenome | isolation source: river surface water | place: USA:Blue River Watershed | collected 2017-08-18 | reverse complement strand
CTTGTCTTAGGTCAGTAGTAACTTTAGCTTGGTTAACATCCCAGCGACTGGGAATCATATCAACGATACTAGCACACCCTGTTAGTGTGACCAGTGCAGTGATGACTAGTAGGCGCTTCATTTTAACACCAGCTTTGTTTTGCGTCACCGTAGTACTCACGAGCTAGACCATTAGCGATCAATCCTTGACGAATACTCTGTCCATTGACTAAGATATCCCCTAGGATGCGTCCACCAAACTTGTCCCAACCGTAGATAATCACTTGGTGTCTAGGGGATGATTGGATAGCCTGTGTAGTAAATTTGCTGGCCATCTCGGCACGTTGAGCTTCTTGTGGACACTGTGCTCTGTGTCCCTTTTCCGGAGTATCAACACCAAAGATACGCACTGCCAGTTCTGGCTTTAGTGGTGCAGGTAGGAAAGGTGCTGCAATAACAATTGTATCGCCGTCACTTACACGAATAATCTGTGCGTCGTAAGTTGCACCCTTAGGTGTCTTTTGTGCCAATGCAGGCGCTGCTAATAATGCGGCAAAAATAAATGCGAGTAGTTTCATAGTAGTCCTTAAAAATAAACTACTACTATTTATTAAAAGCTGTTGTTGAACCAGCCTACCTTCTTGCCTTCAGCAATGCGTTGATCATAATCGGCAACAGAGCTAGGAAAACGCCAAGCCCAAACAGCGACAAGTCCCATAAAAATTGCAGTTGAAATAATCCCAATTGGCTTTACTCCTGTGAAATACATAATGATTAAACTAGTAGACATCATGGCCAACATAAAGTATTTCATCTTAAGTGGGAATACTCGCTTCTCTCCCCAATTGGTTAAAAAAGGGCCAAACAGTTTGTGATTGTACAGCCAGGCATGCATCTTCGGCGAACCTTTGGCAAAACAATAGGCTGCGAATACTATAAAAGGACTATATGGTATTCCCGGAGTAACTACACCAATGTAGGCTATACCTAAACTTAAAAATCCTAATATTTTCCATAAAAACTTTTTCATGCTAATCCCCAGCTTCCTTTGCTCTTGTGAGCTTGTAGATCAAAACCATTTTTGCACTGTTGTTTAGGACAAGGATAAGGTTTCTTATCTAATACTACATCCCCTCTAAACACGTTGCCCAATGAGTTATTACTTTTACACCAACCTCGATAGACATCCCCGAAGTTGTCAATTACAATTTGATTATATCCTGCCCAACATAAGTGTCCGTAATAATTGTTTAAATGATTAACTCGTTTAAACTCTATTGTAGACTCTACCTGTTGAGTGTTAGCTATATCAACACCTTTTTCTGTGTAATACTCTTGCCATTGTTCTGCAGAATATTTAAGGTATTCGTTGTTTCCTCTTGTAAAATTTGAATACAATAACTGTAATTCTACATCGTAGCCTAATGCTTTTAGTCTATCGTATGCAACCTTTTGAACTAACCAAGTTTCTGGGCTAATTGGAATAAAAATCTTAGGGTTGACAAAGTTACTTACACTCTTAACCACTTGATAGAAATGATCGAAACTTGTTGTGCTGTGATAGCTCAAGGTTAGATTGTACAAGTGACTGGCTATCTCGCTCCACCAATCTAACGATGCTTGACCGTTAGATATCATTTTAAACTTTATACGAGTATCTAGATTTTTTAAAATTGTTTCTTGTATGGCAGAGCTTTGACTAGGTTCGCCGCCTGAAAACTCTAAGTTAACACGAGAAAAAGCCCGGGTCTGATCAATAAGATGATCAAACGCCGGGCAAAACTTATCAGCTGAGGGAAATAGGTTAGCTCCATCGTGCAGTTCTACATTACAGTAACTACATTTTAAGGCACATTCGTTTCCAACGTTCCAGTCAACAGTTATTGTTTCGTTCACAGTAGATAATCGCGCCAGGCTTCGTGCCTCACTTGAAATGGCATCCTCTTACGCTTATTTACTAGTTCGTAGAAGTCTGGCTTGTGTGGCTTAAACTTAGGAACGATTTTCTTGTTGTTACCTTTATTGGCATTACAAGGACCGCAGGCGGTCACTGTGTTCTCAAACGTAGTCTTGCCGCCCATACTGGAAGGCAATACGTGATCAAGTGTACACTCGCGCTTTTCTAATTTGTCGCCGCAGTAGGCACAGGTATAGTTGTCACGCAGGAAAACATTACCTTTAGAGAATCGAATCGAACTCTTGGGCTTCATGTAGTCTTTTAGGATCAGAATACTGGGTACAGCAGTTTCCCAGTTGGCACTATGCACGATCCAATTGTCGTGCCAAGCCAATACTGTGGCCTTGTCTAAGACCATGTATTTGATTGCATCCTGCCATGTTAGTGTGCTAAGTGGCAGAAAGCTAACTGGTGCGCCGTCGGCGTTGAGTAAGAGCGTATCTGACATTTTGATTCATTTCTTTTGTTTAGAACAGCTTGTATTATACAGCCATTCTTGTATTTAAGCAAGTAGATTTTGAACGAATTCTGATCCGGATTGCTCAATTGATTGAGTCCACTGATCTTGGCCATCTATTGCAAACACATTAGTATGATTAGGCGTGGCTAACAACCAACTAAAATCATGATTAAAAGGAGCTGCTCCTTTTAATTCGTTCTCCAATTGCTCTGGAGCCCAAGCACACAATCCTAGAGCAAGTCTCCAATAATTTGGGCAGTCGCCCATAGCAAGGCGATGTAACAGATCATGACTTGAACTAATACTAAATTCATTGTTAATGTGCATTGTATTACCACATGTCCATTCTGGACTATGTATCAATGTTAATGCTTTACTATTAACTGGACCGCCGATGTATACATAACCATCAAGATCGCATTCTACATCGCACTGCCGAGAAAATTCACGGATAGACATTTTTGATTTTTTGTTTAACACTAATCCCATACTGCCGCGAGCATGGTTTTCTGTAACAAATATCACAGTCTTTGACCAAAAGTTTCCTCGCACATTGGGCGGTGCTATTAATAATTTTCCGGTTAAATTCATTATGCAAATCTTTGTACAGAGCTTTTCACATCAGCGACAGTAATAGAGCCATCTTTATTTTTATCTAGACCTTTGTTTTGAGCATATACTTTGCCGGAAAATCCTGGCGCACCGGCCTGTCCTAAAACAGTATTGTCATCGGCACCAACATACTTGGGCATAAACACTGCCATGTACAAGTCTCCTAGATCCATTCCAGGTTTAACTCCTACCATTTTAAAATACTTATAGACATAATCTAATTGTTCAACAGCACTCATATTCTTAAGTTCGGCAGTCGTTGTTCCTAGACTAGCAGCAGTAGCAGGCATAAACTGAATGAGTCCAGTTGCTCCGCTCATTTTGTTAACTGCGGCAGGATTAACACCCGACTCCTGTTTCATAATAGCAACTAAGTGTTTGCTGTCTACTCCAAGAGCATTGGCAATTTTCTCTAGCTTTTTATTAAAGTCCGGATCTTGTATCACACTAACGTCTACATTGGCTGCACTGGGTGCCGCTTTAACATCTGCTGCTGTACTTTTAGTTAGCTTACTAGCAACATCAGGTTTAGATTTTAGAACGTCATTTAACTTGGCAACTGTGTTCGGGCCCGGGTCCCCGTCAACTGTTAAATCATTGTCCTGCTGAAATTGCTTAACTGCTGCAACAGTTTCAGGGCCACGTATGCCGTCAACTCCATGTTTAGGCAATGGGTATCCCAGTGCAATCAATGCTTTTTGCACATCTGCTACTTCTATACCCCGGCGGCCTTTTGGCACATCTATTACAAAAGATCCTAATTTGTCTTTAGTTCTAGGTGCACCTGGTTCTGCTGTCGCTGGACCGAGTTTTTCGTTTACAATTTTAAATTCATTAAATCTCATTTGCGTGTGCCCCAATCTGGTATCTTACCGCCGTATTTCTTGCCCTTAACCTTATGTCCGCCCATAGTCATACGACTCTCTGGACCTTTGCCCATTAAGTGGCTTTTGTTGCCTTCTCGGCGACGTAGACCTTGGCTTTTACATGATGCTAAATTACTAGCACCTAGTTCTTTGTTGGATTTACTGCTGGCACACAGTTTCCTGCTGGCTTTTTCGTCAAGAGCAGCTAGATCTTCGTCAGTGATAAATTCGTTAATTCTCATACTGTATTTAACCAGTCTTCAATCCTAAGCCACTGTTGCGGACCAATTTCTGCTTCTAGTTTAGTAAGATCGGCGCAGGTATATGCTTGATAGCCTTTTTTAAGCAGTTCGGGCATATCTATGTACTCTATTTGTGCATTAAACTTAGCAGCTATTAAATCAGCAACATGTTGAAAACTAACAGCTTTTCCTGTACCTACATTCCATAAACCCGATGAAGTTACCTGCATAAACTTAAGATGCATCCTACACACATCTTCTACCGCAACAAAATCACGCAGGTATTTGTCGCTATCTTTAAACAGTTTGATAGTGCCCGTAGCACTCTGTTGTCTAAACTTCGTAACAGGGCTAGCTTGATCTTTTTTATGCTCTTCTAAATTACCGTAGACATTGAAGTATCGAAACCCCTGAACTACACATCCATATGCAGGCTCCTGTTTTGATACCCAACGATCAAATAGATACTTGCTCCATGCATACGGAGTCTGCGGGCTAGCAGGTGCGTCTTCACTAAAGGTACTGACTAATCCGTAGACGCTGGCACTGCTAGAGTATTGTAAGTTTACATGGTTGATTCTGCAAGCATTAAACATCCATTGACTAAACTCCAAATTCTGTTTAATAACTTTATCCACATCTTGTTCTGTAGTGCTGCTGATGGCACCTAAGTGAATAACCCAATCGTTGCCGCCTACTGTAGGATATGCACTGTCTCCCCATTCCCAACCGTTAACTTCCCAATTGGTATGCTCATGCAGATACTTGACCAAGTTCTGACCTATGAATCCTCTGTGTCCTGTTACTAACACTTTCATAATATTTCCTCTAATGTAGGTGCATAAACACCTAGGTGCTGTACAGTAACAGCACTTGCCTTGACAGCAAACTCAACAGCCTGTTTTATGTTTTTAGATTTAACATACCAATAGGCGAGTGCGGCTAGAAAGGTATCACCTGCACCGCATACATCACTTACTTCTACTTTAGGTGCTGTACATTCTATTTCGTGATATATTACGCTTGCGCCTTTGGCTCCTCTAGTAACAATCAGTCCACTGCAATCGCTGGTAATCTTACTGTATTCAAGTTCGTTAATCTTAACCCATGCACCTTGCAGTCGTGCTAGGTCTGTCTTCTTTGTATCAATGAATACGGGAAAATTAACACCTTGACGAGATGCTTCTATTATTTCTTCCATTAGCTCATAGCTAACTGTGCCTTTGTTGTAGTCGCTGATGACCACAGCATCGTACACCGTAGGAATAGCTGTGTCAAATGTAATAGCTGTTGACTTTACATCGTTATCTATTCTAACAATGTGTTGCTTACTGCGACTGTCTATCAGTCGTGTCTTGATTGAACATTGCCCGTGCAAAAAATTGACCTTGCAGCCCAATGCTTCTAAATTGTTGACTACGTTACCGGCCATACCGGCTCGTTGTTCTTGATGATCAAGACTGAATATAGGAACAGGTGCTTCGGGACTGATTCGATCTACAGTGCCGTACTGATAGATGTCAGTGCAAAGGTCACCGATTACTAATATGTTGTATGATGTTGGTTGTTGAATAGTCGCCCACTCTGTCATAATAAATTACCTGTTTGCAATATTGCTCGGCGACTGTACTGTGTCCTTTCCAATCTGATCCTTTAACATAGACATCAGGTTGGTACTGTTTCATGATTTCAATTAGCTCTTCTCGACTGTCAAACAGCTTGACCCAATCAACAAACTTTAAACATTCTAGCATAAACTTTCTGTCTTCTTGATTGTTGATAGGACGAGATTCGCCTTTAAGCTCTTTAACTCTGCGATCAGTGTCGATACACACCAGCAGGCTACCCATATTGCCTGCGTACTGCAACATCTCTAGATGTCCTCTGTGCAGTATATCAAATGTTCCGTTAACCATTACTTTCATTCTAAGTCCAGCCACTCATATACATTTAGCCACTTGCGCTTTCCTATCGTCTCTTTTAGATGAGCTAGGTCGGCACAGGTCTTTTGTCTAAATCTCGATGCTTCTTCGGGCGGCATAGGAATAACATTGATAGGAACACCTTCACGTTCGGCTATAGCTTCAGCGATATCCAGAAACGAATGAGGTAGTCCTGAACCCGCATTCCAAATCCCACTGCCCTTGACTTTGAGCATAAAGTCTAAATGTAATTGACAAATGTCACCTACCCAAGTCCAATCTCTATAGATGTGTTCTGCATTTTCCCAAACGTCAATACGTCTATCTTTGCGAGCTTGGTCTGTCCATTTGCTAATAGCATTAGCACGATGCCCACGTAGATGCATCCACTTGCCGTAGACGTTGAAGTATCGAAACCCTTGCACAAAGTTTGTTTGGAGTTGTTGAAACGCCCATCGATCGAATAGATATTTGCTCCATGCGTAGGCCGTCTGTGGATTACATGGAGCGTACTCGCTGAAGTCTTTAGTATTGCCGTAGACACTACTGCTACTGGCATACTGTAAGTTAACGCCATAGTGCTGGCACTCTTTAAACAACCAGCAACTGAAGTCAAAGTTCTGATGCATGACTTTTTCTACATCCGTATCAGTCATGTCAGCAATGGCTCCTAAATGTACTACCCAATCGTAATCTCTTACGTCAGGCCAACAACTTTCATCTGCGTCCCAATCCCAGCCATCAACTTGCCATTCCGGCTGATAGCTTAAAAACGCAACCATATTTTTGCCAATGAACCCTTCTGACCCTGTTACTAACACTTTCATATCATGCAAACTCGAATAAATCTTTCCAGATCAAATCGTCTTTATTAAGATCAGTTCCATTAAAACTATAGTCGTAAGTTAATGCATCATGACAGACAATATTACGAGTCACAATATGTGCTAGATCACTACGTCCGCATAATAGGCGCTCACGGCATAGGTCCACGTTATCCTGCATCATATCAACTCCGTAGATAGTAGATAGCGCCTGTTCAAATGTGCTACCGTTCTCCATCTTACGGATTAAGACTTCGCCGAGAAATTGTCCGTCACCGCAACTGTTGTCTAGAAACGTTTTAGTGGAGTCTTGAAATTGATCAATAGGAATCTGTTCCAGCATTTCACGCACTAGCTCAGTAGGTGTGAATACTTCGCCAGTGGCTTTTACACGAGCTTGCGTTCTTTGAACGCCGCTCATATAAGTTCGATTACGAATGTGATCTATAACTTCACTTAACGTTGGCTTCGACATATTCAATTTCTTCTTGTGTAAGACCAAAGTGAGCATATATGTCTGCGTCTGTCCAAGATCTAGTTAAATCAATTTTAGGTAATGTGTAATTGCCTGTTCCGCGCATGCCTGCTGATTTGATACCTGCAAGGAATGTATAAAAAATAGAATTGTATACAGCAATTAGAGCAGCACCTTCCTTTTTATTTTTGACTTCAATGTAGCCCGACATTTGATAACAGCTACTCATTGGATTTGTCTTACCATCAAAGTATTCAAAATCAGGATAACCACTAAATGTCATCATCACTTTGTTTTTTGTATGACAGGCAGTAGGTTTAGAAACATAGCATGTCTTGACTGTAGAAGCATGACGAATAGGGTATATACTTTTTCCTGTAGGAGAGTCAAAGTAATCAGTATTGTCGTTTTTATATTGTGTACTGTTATATCCTTTATCTTGCTTACACTCAAATGTAGGAAGATTTTTAATCTTATTAAGTATACTAACAGTAGTTGATGGTATAGTAGGATTATCCGCAAGACCGTTAGCCCATACATTGCCGTCAACTATAAATGGTCTATTGTGTTTACCTTCTTGGATAATCCAATACTTAATTTCACTACCGATGCCGGGAAAATGTGAAGTTGCATCGTTGCACAATACCAATGGAGTATTATTTGCAAAGCAGTCTTTAAGATCGTTACTGTCGTACGGGAACCCAGGACACACAATGCCTACATAGCCATCTTTATTAACATTTTCAAAAGCCTGCTTGACAAACTTTCTCCATAGGCTGTGTTTTCCTCCTTTTTCTCCTTTGCCTGTTTGATAAGGAGGATTTCCTACAACAACGTCAAATTTCATAGTATTATCCAATTTAAAGAGTTTCTCGTAAGGCTTACGAACATACTGTCCTACAAGATTGTACTTATTTACTGCAAAGCGAATGTGTAATTCACTTTCTTCAAAACCAAACACTCGACTACGAATGTTGGCATCGCTGTGGCCGGCTTCACGGAGACGCTGTTCAATAGCACGAACAAACTGACCCCCACCGATAGCAGGATCAAAAAATGTAGACGTCTTGCTAGACCAAACTGAGTTAGGAAGCTGATCAAGTATCTCCGATACTAATGGTTCAATCTCAAACTTTATTCTGCTCAGCATATCTGTTCCAAGGTGTTGGTATGTAAATATTATACTGCCAAAGTAACAACTTGTCAACCACTAAAAACAGCAATTAAGAAAACTTCAAATCGAGCAAATCACGATCAATAAAGTTAGTGAGCACTAGCTCTTTAATCATTGTGTAAGAAACACCAAATTGTTTTGTAACATCATTCTGAATGCTAACACCATCTACATCCATCAAAGCAAAAGCCTCTTCAATAGTGCTGCCTCCGTAGTAGCGGATAATATCAATATTTTGGCTAATTGTAACAATCATTTCACGAGCTAACTTTAACTCTTTTTCGCTCGCATCTGTTTTGTTAGCACCGGAACGTTTTTTAACAACATTCAGATGGGTTTTACCACGTGCGGCTGCTTCCTTACGTGCGGCACAAAATATATCAACATTGCCGCTTGCCAACGCAGAAATCATTTCACTAGTTAATTCGTTTACAGGTGCAATCTTTCCAATCACACGGTCAATGCTTTTACGAGCAAGCGCCTGTTCTAAGTAATCATCGATTTCAATCTTTACAGCGCCGTCTTGTTGGCATTTGAAAATATCTACTGTACGCAATACATCAGCAAGAGCTTGTTTAAGATCTTTAATGTTGTGATTCTTTTTGTAGTTCTGTGCAGTTTCGATCATCATTGCATCGAACTTGTCATCACGATTAGGATCAAAGCTCAAGCTAATCACACGACCCTTCTTGCCTGCCTTGTGCGGAGTAAGTGTACGTGACATCTTTTGAATAGTGGCACCATTGTCACCTGTGTCGTAAGCCAAATACAGTTCTGTAATCTGCGGCACACTAAACGAACGTTGTGCCATACCTGTTGACAGGATTAGCACATGTTGATTGGCTTTTTCTGCTAGTTCGATTGCTTCACGAACTTCACGTTCGGCAGTAGCATTACTCATATCTTCGGCGCCACTTACTAACACAATACGAAAACCGCGCAAGGCCTGTTCTGCAATAGGTTTGATCTCTTTGAGGTTATCATTTGTAGTAGATCCGGGCAAGAACATCATAGCAACCTTAATGCCCTCCTTGGCTTTGCGACCTGTTTGATAGTCTACGTTAAGACTATCGTCGCCGCCTTTGCCTTCAAACACTGCCTGTAGCATATTGGTAAAGAAACCTTTGGCCTTAACAGGTTGTGCGGCAAACTTGCTCCAGCTGGGGAGAAAGATACCGTCTTCAACAAATGCATCTGGTTCTGCAGTACGAGCGATCTCAACCACAGATGCCAAATTCATCTGATAGAATTCAACATCTACTACTAGATGATGACGTGAAGAGTCTACAGAAAAATACTTTAACATCTCGAATCCAATTAGTAAATTATGTTACACAGTTAATCTTTTTTCAATCAATAGCTCAGGGTAAGTAACACTGAGGTAATGATCGACTGGCCAAATACTAGCGGCTTTGTCACCGTTAGTGCCGGTCATTAGAATAACAACGTCTTGCACTCCCCTAGCTTCAATTAATGGCGTGCTTTGATTAGCACGATGTACGCCGAAATCTGCTTCGTCGATAACAACTAGTCGAACAACATCTAAATTAAATAAGAAATCAATTTTGTCCTGCCGGCGGCCGCCACTGCACATACTAAGAAATACTACTGCTTGTTTCCCTTGATCAATTGCAGATGTAACAATATCTTCCCAATCTGGTTCTCCTGCATCAACTAAAATTAAATCTCGAAATTGTTCAAAGCTACTGAGATCTTTGCGGAAGCTGGCAAAACTGGTCAGCACATAAGATGCAACAATGGTAACCTGTGCATTAGTCTCACGCACCAGCGCACCACTCCAAATTGTTTTACCAAAACGAGCACACAATTCAGCAACAATAGTACGCTTGCCTTCGGCTACAGCGGCCAACACATTCTCTGCAGATGAAGCTTGCCACTGTGCTAATCCTGCTACAGGCAGTGGTTGACCAAATTTAATTAGTTCTTTGTTCACTCGTTCAATCAAGAGATCTGCTTCAATGCGATGTACGTCAGCAGCCACATGATGTCCGATCACAGGACGGATCACATCGTCAACTTTTTGATGTTTACCAAAACGATTCTTACGTTTTGCATATTCGGTAACGTCCCACATCTTGTGCAAAATCACACGTCCTTCGTCAAACTTGTGTTTTTGTCGACCCAAGGAGCCTCGCACATACTTACGAGTTTCTTCAAATGCAGCTTCTAATGTTTCAGCTTCGGAGTAGTGATCTCCAAACTTTTGCTCTGCTTCTGGAGCATCTAAGTCTTGCCAAACATAACAAATAGTATGGGCCATTATTCTTCATCCTCGTAAAAATCTGCCGATGCAATTTGCTCTGCTTCAAATGCCTGTGCTTCGTCTAGAGTAGAAAAGGTGTCGCCAAGTTGGATCCAATTGTTTAGACCTCCCGAAAATTGCACTGCCCATTCTCCGGGATTGATTTCGATAATTCTTGTTGCCACTGCGCTCATAGTGAGTCCTTTCTGTATTTGTATATTATACAATCAAACACAGTCATTGTCAACTAGTTCAAAACCAAATAGTTGTTTATTAACTATTCCACTTCAATGTCCAAAAAGTATAGTCTTTACCCCGTAACTTGGCTGTGATTACAAACCTGACCAAATAGTACATATGATCTTCTTGTTTGTGCCAAATGGGCTGTTCTATTGCATGACTCTTTATCCATTGCCCCTGTTCGCTGTTTTCCCATTCGTATAGTTTTGGGCCTGCTTCAATGACGGGATCATCTAAGGCAGCTATTTCAAACCGATGCACCACTACATTGTGTATTTGTTCAGCTACGCCGTCGATTACCCGCACTTGATAGCTCATAAGGGCAGTTCAATATCCAATACTAAAGGGATAGAGGCTTCAGCCCTGCTCAAGGGCATCATTGCAACAAATGATTCGGCGATCTTATGTCTAGCTTTGCTGTCTCTTTGACCCAACACTACCACCGCATGGTATGTTTTGTTCTTTTCAACTAGCATGACTACGCATTTACCTGCGGCATTGGTAGTGCCAGTTTTGCTAATCAATATATTGTCAAAGTGAAACAGTACAGAGTTGGTGTTTCTAAGATTGATCTTGATGTTCTTTTTGCCTTTGGGCAAATTTAGTATAGCCTGTTCTTCCGCTGATATAGTTCTAATAATATCGTAGTGGCGAATCTTATAGAGAAACGACACTAGGTTGTCTACCGTACTTTGATTAGCAGCCAACAGCCCACTAGCATCTACAATTGTAGTATCAATCAAACCCCAACCCTTAACCCACATATTAGTATCAGTAATAAATGCATCAAAGCCACCGGGATATGTGTGTGCCAATGTTTCGGCTGCAAGGTTATCACTGCTGATCAACATGGCCTTCATTAGGTCGTTGCGACTAACCATCATGCCACGGGTAAAACGGCCTTTGGCTTTACCTTGTACCTTGACACGCTCATTCAAATCAAGGCCTGCCCTTACAATAGTAGTGGCAGTAAACAGTTTGGTGACGCTGGCGATACTACGTACTTCGCCGCGATTAAGTGTCATTTGATATTCGTTAAGTTCGTAGTCGTACAAACCCCACGCACCTTGATTAGACTGTGCATTAGTGATGTTGCATAGGGATAACAGTAGTATGGCAAATAGTTTTTTCATTGTATATTTACGCATCGTCCGCTACTATTTTATCCAAGATATCAAAGTTAGCTTCGGCACGTTGAATAGCTTCATAGGCTTTTTGCAGTGCAGGATTGTTGCGAATACGAGCTTGTCTTGTTAGTTCTTTGTCTCTAGTCTCTCTTGCCCATTGTAGCAATGCTTGTGCTTCATAGCTTAGATCAACTGAAGTATAGGACATTGATATCTCCTTCCAAGTGACACCATCCCAAACTTCCATGTTGTTAGAACTAGTATTGTATCGCACTTGCCCTGCGCCTTGCGCCCCTGGACTGATATAGGGTGTCATAGCTGAGCCGCCGTTTATTGTAATATATGGACTACTACTAGTAATACCTTTAATCATGTTCGTAAACCTTTAATGTCTTTGTAGTTAACACGGATATAGTTGTGCCATTCTTTACCAATCTTCATGGGCAGATCAAGATGGATCAACACCATTGCGCCTTCGCTTTCGTTACGCATGTTATCAGTGTAGGCAGTGCCTACGTAGGGTATCTTCATGTAGGTACCTTCGACTCTGTCTCCAAACGAGTATTTGGGCTTAGGTCGATTGGCTGCAAAGTATTCTGCTAAGGTTGGCATGTTATAATGGATATTGATTGTAAACAGGTGACTGCTCGCAAATATACTTGCCGGTCTGTATATGCTTGACTAGATTACAGTCGGCACCTGTGATTATGCTAGCGACATGATCTCCGAGAGTTTTGCCTGTAGAAGCAAAGACAGTCACGTTAGCCACATTATAAGTGGCACAACCGCTAAGACTTACCAAAGCCGTTATAGCCAAGGAAAGTCTAAGCATGTTAATTTAATTCTTTAAAAGCCTCTGGCGCACGTTTAGCCATAATTTCTCGCTGACGAGCAGCTTCTTTGGCTCGACGTAGCACATTGGCATCTCCAGTAGGCATTACGACCAATACATAGGCTCGATACCTGTTGCCTTCGGAAATAATTTTAATGCCGTCCTTTGGAACTTCTACGCCTGTCAAGTCTACTTCTCTACAGCTAGACCTCAACACCATTTCGCTAAACTCGCCACTGGTAACTTCACTATCAGAACGATAGATTTTAGTTTGCTGGCTTGCAGTGCCTCCTACACTCATACAGATCTTTCCGTATGCGTCTGCTTTGGCCTTATGGATGGCCATAGAGTAATCTCCGCTGACACTTGTGCCGGCAGCATATACTGCTGAATTACTAACAGGAGGTGCAGTCATCCACTTGGGAGCCTTGTCAATAGTGCGTTCAACATAACGTTCTTGACGTTCACGTTCTTGTTCGGCACGTTTGGCCATGGGATCAGTTGTGCCACATGCAGTCAACAGAGCCATGACGGGCAATAATGTCAAAATCTTTTTCATGTTATTTTCCTACTTGTTTAATGTATTGGCCAGCTCGGCTAAGGTCTTCACCTGCACCTGAAACTGCACCACCGATTGTACCACATGCGGTAAGTGATACTGTTGCTAAAATTAACATTAGTTTTTTCATTTTGCCAACTCCTGACTGTGTGTTTTAACTGTGTCTACGCCTTTGTCTAGAATACGAGCAATGCCAGAGAATCCAACAGTTGCTAGGATGAGTCCAAAGACTGTGCCTATAATAAACATTTTCATATGCGCCTTTCTGTGTGTGAGTCGAGTATACTATAGATCATTACCACTTGTCAACCACTTTCCAAACTTTTTGTTCCGATCGCATGAGACACATAACACCCTGTTTCATGTCTATGCGACCTGCTTCTGGAGTGGATTCAATAAACCAACGGCACAGAGCACCGCGATATCTAAAATTATCAAAATGGATTGGATGAGGTTGCACTTCGCTTTCTCGAACTACATCACCGACTTTGACATTGGGTTTGAATTTTGGTATAGGTTCATCTGTGCAAATCATATCTTGACGCAGTGTGATTTTATTGCCCGAGACCGATTCTAAGATGTTAGCAGTCGCTGATTGTTTTGCTTTGGCGCAGGCTGTGTCTAAACTTCCCCATGTCTGCGCAACTTCTTCGCCAAATGCCAAATACCATTTGTTACCGATGTAGGCACGGAACGTTACTTGACAGCGATTTTTATTATCGACCGTGGGCAACACTGTTCGTTTGTAGTCAGCAATGCGTTCAATGCTGGCATTAGAATTGGCCACACTGGCAGATCGAATATAGCATTCTGCATTGGCTGCGCCTGCCAATAGCATTAGGAGCCAGGGCACCGTGATCTTATAGTCCATAGTACAGTCTTTGCTGATGAAATACGTTGTTCGGCCGTTTGGTATCCGGATAGATTTGAAAAGGTTCTAGCCCAATTTCCCAACACCATAAAGTTAGGATTACGTATGATATATTCTAATTCGGCTGAACTTTGAGCAGCCTGTGAACAGACAACCTTAACATGAACAATGGGATTGTTGTGATGGTATGGTGCATCTGTTGCACAACCTAGCAAGGCAATCGGCATCAATACCAATATTCCGATTTTAGACATGCCCATAGCAAACTTTCTATGTTGTTAACATAGCTCAAGTATAACACATTGGACAGTATGTGTCAATTGATTTGGTTGCTTATATTTTACTCCACCGCAGTATAAACCAATCACGTTGGCTTTCTTTTCTAAAACTAAACAGTCGATCGGTCATACGCATTCCGGAACCAAATTCGCTGTTACACCAATCTTCCATTTCTTTCAGTTGCTCTTCTGATACAGGTGTTGCATTTTCATCATCGTCGTTTTCAATGATAATGCCCGGCAATCGAAACATTCCGACTTCACACGTCTTCATTTTCATATTTGATCAACTCCAGTGAAGTAAAAATAATGTAGCATCTCTGTCTTTACGAAAATCTACATAGGATAAATCTTTCAACGACCAACGTTCACCAGGCGGACCCCATGTTTGTAAAAGCCAATTGATAGCTTTTCTTGCGTCGTTAGTTTTGATATTGTTAAGATTAACTCTAGTCATCGGGCAAGTTCCAATAACATTTGATAGTTGCGATATGCTTTTTCTACTGCGGGGTTTTGATTACGAACACGTCTTTCTTCGTATTCTTGACGCCATAGTCGTTTGCCCTCTTCAGCATCCTTTTTAAGATTATACATAAGTTCTTGCTCTGCTACCAATCTGTTTAGATTATCTGTAGTCAAATGTATAGCTTTCATTGGAGCTGTTTGAACCTCTACATTAAATGGTATCCGGCCATCCCAATCAGCGTAAGGCATACGTCTTATATATTGTTTATATTCTTTACTGTCTTCGATGCGGCATTCAAACTTATTCTGAAAGTATTCTGCGTCTCTGGACT
>JACCDZ010831149.1_pt1 | contig 15487 bp, 14 predicted proteins | sample 7449551 | NCBI WGS metagenome assembly JACCDZ01 (sample SAMN15323452, study PRJNA562643) | freshwater metagenome | isolation source: river surface water | place: USA:Blue River Watershed | collected 2017-08-18 | reverse complement strand
GCTCTCGTCGGCGCCGTGCAGCTCCTTGCTGTCGGACAGCATGCGCCGCCATTGCCGCGCGCCCTTCTGCCCCTGGAACAGCCCCAGCACATGGCGCGCGATGTGACGCACATTGCTGCCGTCCTGCAGCCGCGCCGCGACATAGGGCAGCAGCGCCTCCACCACCTTGCCGCGCGACAGCGGCTGGCGATCGTCGCCGTAAAACAGCGCGTCCCACTCCGCCATCAGGTAGGGGTTGTGATAGGCCTCGCGCCCCACCATCACGCCATCGACGTGCTGCAGGTGAGCGGCGATTTCCTCGTTGGTCTTGATGCCGCCGTTGATCAGGATCTCCAGATCCGGCCGCTCCTGCTTCAGGCGATACACGTACTCGTACTTCAGCGGCGGAATCTCGCGGTTTTCCTTGGGCGACAAGCCTTTGAGGATGGCATTGCGCGCGTGCACGATGAAGGTGTGGCAGCCGGCGTCGGCGACCACGTCGACAAAGGCGCGCATCGCGTCGTAGCTGTCGATGTCGTTGATGCCGATGCGGTGCTTGACGGTGATGTCGATGTCGACCGCGTCGCGCATCGCCTTCACGCAATCGGCCACCAGCTGCGGCTCGGCCATCAGGCAGGCACCAAAGGCACCCTTCTGCACACGCTCCGACGGACAGCCGACGTTGAGGTTGACCTCGTCGTAGCCCCACTCGGCGGCCAGCCTCGCGCACTGCGCCAGCTCCTGCGGCTCGGAGCCGCCCAGCTGCAGTGCGATCGGGTGTTCGGCGTCGTGGTAGCGCAGATGGCGCGGCACATCGCCGTGCAGCAGCGCACCGGTGGTCACCATCTCGGTGTACAGCCAGGTGTTCTTGGTAATCAGGCGCGCAAAATAGCGGTAGTGGCGATCGGTCCAGTCCAGCATCGGGGCCACGGACAGGCGGCGCGGGGGTAAGGCGGAGGGTGCTACGGTCATCGAAACTGGCGACAGGCTGCGCTAAGCATTTGAAAAGAAGGTGGATTATCCGCATGTCCCCTGCTGCGGTCAACCACGTTGGCCGCAGCAGGGGTCAAGCAGACAGTCGCGACGACTCAATCCTGGCGCACGTCCAGCAGCTCCTGCAGCTGGCGCAAGGTGGAATCATCCTTCACCACGTGCTGCAGCCACTCCTCCAGGCTCATTTCCGCCCAGCGTGCCGCGCGCTCGGCCAGCAGAGATACCGGGCTGTGCGGCTCGTTGTGGCGGAAGTAGCGCGCCACCTCGGTGAGCATCTGTACCGCCTGCTGGCGGTTGGCAATGCTGCCGTCAAAGGCGATGGCCGGTGCGGCAAGCGGTGGCGGTGTCATGGTGGCGGGGGACGGACTCACGGGCTTCTTCTCCTCGGTTACGGTGGCCGCGGGCGGCGTGCTGCCGGTCTGACCACCACCCAGCTGCTGGCGGTAACGCAGCACCAGGTCCTGGCAGGCGTAGATGGCATTGCGCAGCTCGGCCAGGCTGGGTGCCTGCTCGCCAAAGCGCAGCTCGATGCCGGCATCCAGTGCCTCGTAGGCCTGCAGCACCGCCACCAGCTGCTCCATGCATTGCTGGAACCAGGCGACCCCCGACTGCTGCGCGGCCTTGTCGAAGGTCTCACCGGCCAGCTTGCCTTCGGCGATGGCCGCTTCGCGCGCTTCCGGGTTCTTCAGTCCCAGGTTGTCCACCTCGCGCGACTGCTGCCATTGCAACCAGCTGTAGCCACCGAATTCGGGACGGATCAGCGGCAGCTCGCGCACGCCCTGCCCCAGCTGCAGGTTCAACCACTCCAGTTTGCCGACGCGCTCGTCCAGATCGTGCGGGTCCAGCTCCGGAAAGCCGCTGTCCCAGTACTGCTGCAGCCAGCCGTCCAGTGCCGCCAGCGCCAGCTGCAGGCCGGCCAGCCCGGCCACCTTGACCTGCGCTTCGGCATACCACACCAGCAGTTGCAAATCCTTGCTGTAGGAGACGAGGGCCTCTTCGCACAATTTGACCACTTTTGGCCATTCGGCCTGCTTGAGGGTCTGTTCCCACTCGCCTTGCGCCAGGGTCGGGTCGTCGCTGCGACGGGCCTCGCGTATCTGGTCAAACAGTGCCGAGTAGGCCATATCCTCGCCGGCAGGATGCGCCCCAGCGATCGGAGCCAGTAGTTGTTCTGGTGTCATGCAGATGTACCTGTTGCTTGTGTTCGGATCACGGTGCGCCTCAACCCTTGCCCAGTTCGGGCAGCGTGGAGATCAGCGTGGCACCGCAGCTCACCTTGTGGCCTTCCAGTGCCACCGGCTTGCCGCCCACCAGCCAGCTACCGTCACCTTCCACGATGGTGCAATTGGCATGCCCTTGCTGCGGGCAGGTTACCTGGTCGCCCAGCAGGGCGACCTGTTTGCCGAACAGTACGGTAGTGGATGCGGCACTCACCACCTTGCCACCGTGGCTGGTCGGGTCGCCCAGGCGAATGGCGCGTTTCATAGAGTGTTCTCCTTGCAGGCCGGCCGCGCCACCGCCAGGGCAGCATGGTCGTGATGAAATTGGGTAATGACCGCCGGCGCCGCCAGCCGGGCGCAATGGGTAACCGCCAGCGCCGCCAGCATGGCGGACGTAGCCGCACCGACATCGCCCCAGTCGCGGACCAGGTTGCAGGCTTCGTCGATAGGGTGCAGCGCGATCTGATGACGGGTGAGATTGCTGGCAATGGCGGACAGCCGCGCGCCACCAACCTCGACATCACCACTGTTGTGCACCAGCCAGGCCACGCTGTCGGCCCGGTTGTCCTGCGGCCGGGCGTCTTCCTCGCTGAACGGGTAGTCCAGCAGCGCCGCATTCACCAGCGCGTTGTCCAGCAGCGCCTGCAACTGGCGGGTGAGCTGCAGGGTTCCTTGCTGCGCCAGCGCCGTCCCACTGGACGGGGCCAGGCAGGCGAGCACGGGCAAGGCAGACAGGGGCGCCTGAGCTGATGCCGGCACCGGCCCCCAGCCCGCCGGGATGGCGGTAGCACTTCGTTCCCAGTAGGGCTGGTAGGGGTCAGCACCGGCAGCAGGGGCGTGCCCTTCCGCCGCCAGCAGCCCCTCGCGCAGGAACAGCATCAGCACCACGGCGGCACCGGGGCGCCCCAGCTGGCGCCACTGCTGGCGGGTATGGCTGTCCGGCTCCTCATCCGCATCCAGCAATGCCCGCGGCGCATCGGCGGCCAGCACCACCACTCCGGGCAACGTCGGGTCCTGCGCCAGAAACGACAGGACGCGCTCGGCCAACGCGCCACTGCCGGGCAGAAAGCGACAATCGCTGTCCAGCTGCGGCACATCGCCCTGTGCGCTGAACCAAGCTTGCTGCTGCAGCTCGCGCATGCGGCCAACCTGTTCGATGCCGGAGATCTGCGGCAGCACCTCCAGCAACAACGGCAACGCAGCGGCACCCGGCAGCTCGCCATACAGGGCAAGCAAGGCGTCGGCCACACTCGCTTGCAGGCTGTCCAGCACCGCGCCCTCGGCCACCTCCTCCGCCGTCAGCACCGACCACTGGCAAGCGTCAGGCAGTGCCGCCAGCCAGGCGGGTTCGTCACGCTGAGGCAGCGCCTGCCCCCATAACCAGCGACAGGCTATCGTTTGCTGTCGCTCGTGCAGCGCCGCCTGGTGCTGCGTGCGGGCAGCATCGCGCCGTTCCTGCTGGGCGGCGGCCTCGGCATCGGCTTGCGCCTGGGCGGCAGTCTGCTCCTGCCGCTGCTGGCGCAATCGCCAGAGCTGCACCAGCACGGTAAGCATGATGGGCGGCAGCAGGTGCAGCAGCAGCATGACGGTGGGGCTGAGCTGCTGCCAGTGCACCGGGATCAGCAGCCACAGCGCCGACCACCACAGCAGGGTGGACAGCCCCAGCAGGGCCAGTAGTTTCAGCATGCGTCCCGCCCTCCTAGCTCACGCGCACCTTAAGCGCGTCGCCCTTCAGCGCCACGGAGATCTTCTTCACCGGCTTGCCGCTGGCCATACGCGCCAGCAGGTCGCTGGATATCTGCGCCAGCAGGGTGCGGGTAAGGATGGCGTCGGCATTGCGCGCGCCGCTGTCCACGTCCAGGCAGCGCGCGGCCATGGCGGCGGCCAGCTCGTCTGGGAACTCCACCTGCGCCCCGTGGTTGCTGGCGATGCGCTGGCGGATGCGCTCCAGTTTCAGCTGCACGATGGCGTGTAGCACCTCGTCGCTGATCGGGAAGTAGGGCACGATGTCCAGACGGCCAAGGAAGGCCGGCTTGAATACCTGCTGCAGGGTTGGCCGCAGCACCTCTACCAGGTCGTCCGCGCCGGGGGCGCGGGTTTCGCCCTCTACCGTCACGCCGTGTTCGCAGGCGCGCATCACCAGCTCGGTGCCGGCATTGGAGGTGAGCAGGATGATGGTGTTCTTGAAGTCGACCTCGCGGCCTTCGCTGTCCTCCAGCACGCCCTTGTCGAATACCTGGAAGAACAGCTCCAGCACATCCGGATGCGCCTTTTCCACCTCGTCCAGCAGCACCACGGAGTAAGGCTTGCGCCGTACCGCCTCGGTGAGCACCCCGCCCTCGCCGTAGCCGACATAGCCCGGCGGCGAGCCTTTCAGCCCGGACACGCTGTGCGCCTCCTGGTATTCCGACATATTGATGGTGACCAGATTGCGTTCGCCGCCGTACAGCGCCTCGGCCAGCGCCAGCGCGGTTTCGGTCTTGCCGACGCCGGACGGCCCTACCAGCAGGAACACGCCCTTGGGCTTGCCCGGGTCTTCCAGTCCGGCCTTGGCGATCTGCACCCGCTCGGCAATCTGCCGCAGCGCATGATCCTGGCCGATCACCCGTTCGCCCAGCAGGCGCGCCAGCTGCTGCACCTGCGCCAGCTCGTTGCTGACCATGCGCCCCAGCGGGATGCCGGTCCAGCCGGAAATCACGTCGGCAATCACGCTTTCGTCCACGCATTCGAACGCCAGCGGCTGCGTCTGCTGCAGCTCGCGCAGCTCGCGGCGCTTGTGCTGCAGCGGCGACGGCTTGCGGCCCTTGCCGGCCTTGGCCGGCGCCGGCTGCTGGCGGGTGGCGTCGATCTCGGCCACCAGCTGCTGTTGGGCCTGCCAGGCAGCATTCAGCTGCGCCAGATCTTCGTGCAGCTGCGCGTGGCGGCTTTCCAGTTCGCCGATGCGTTCGCCGTGCCCGTCCTCGCGCTGCAGCGCGGCTATCTCGCGCTCCACGTTGGCGATCAGCACCGCCACGTCTTCTATCGGCCCCGGCTGGCCGGCGCGCGACAGCGCCACGCGGGCGCAGGCGGTATCCAGCACGCTGATGGCCTTGTCCGGCAACTGGCGGCCGGTGATGTAGCGGCTGGACAGGTGCACCGCCGCCGCCACGGCCTCTTCCAGAATCTCCACCTGGTGGTGTTCGGCCATGGCCTGCGCCAGGCCGCGCACCATCTGCACCGCAATCTCCGGTGCCGGCTCTTCCACCTTCACCACCTGGAAGCGGCGCGCCAGCGCGGCGTCCTTCTCGAAGTATTTTTTGTACTCGGCCCAGGTGGTGGCAGCGATGGTGCGCAGCTCACCGCGCGCCAGCGCCGGCTTGAGCAGGTTGGCCGCATCGTTCTGCCCGGCTGCGCCGCCGGCGCCGATCAGGGTGTGCGCCTCGTCGATGAACAGGATGATGGGCACCGGGCTGGCCTTCACCTCGTCGATAACCTGGCGCAGGCGGTTCTCGAACTCGCCCTTCACACTGGCCCCGGCCTGCAGCAGGCCCAGGTCCAGCGTGCGCAGCACCACACCAGCCAGCACCGACGGCACTTCGCCATGCACGATCTTGCGCGCCAGCCCTTCCACCACCGCGGTTTTGCCCACGCCGGGTTCGCCGGTGAGGATGGGGTTGTTCTGCCGACGGCGCATCAGGATATCGATCATCTGGCGGATTTCCGCCTCACGGCCCAGAACCGGGTCGATCTTGCCGGCCCGTGCCTGGGCGGTGAGGTCGATGGTGTACTTGTCCAGCGCGGCGCCGCCACGCGCGGCCCGGGACGCCTCGGCGGCACCAGGGTTGGCCGCAGGCGCCGCGGCGCCGGCAGTTTCGCCACCATGCTGGCGCAGCGCGGCATAGGCCGGCAGCAGGCGGCCGGCATCCAGCTGCAGCAGCGCCGGGCAGCCGTCCTGCACCGCCGGGCGCAAGCTGTCATCGCGCAGTAGCGCCAGCAGCAGGTCCAGCGTGGACACGCTGTCCTGGCCGAACTCTGCACTGGCCAGCAGCCAGGCTTTTTCCAGCCACTTGGGCAGCCAGGCGGACAGCACCGGATTGCGACTGTTGCCGCTACGGAAGCCGTCCAGCTCCTGCTCCATCCCCTGCTGCAAGGCGGGCAGATCTGCCCCTACCGCCAACAGCGCGGCAATGGCCGCGTTGTTGCTCTGGTCGAGCATGGTCAGCAGCACATGCTCGATCTCGATTTCAAAATGCGTACGCGCCAGCGCCCGACTGGCCGCCTGTTCCACGCAGTGGCGGGCAGGAGGCGTCAGGCGCTCGATCAGGGATTTCAAGGGTACTGACATGGTGTTTTCGTCCAGATGAGAAAGAAAGAGAGCGGCCGCCGCTCAATGCAACAGCGCATAGCGCACGTCGTCCGGGTCCTGCGCCTGCGGCCCCAGCCAGCTGCAGGCCCCCAGCCGGAGCGGCATGGCGGCATCCAGCCGCGCCGGCGGCACGTCGCGTTTGTCCAGCACCAGGCAGACATCCACCGCTATCTGATGTCCGACGGCAAACTGCAGCAGTGCCTGCAGGGCACGGGCCCCGTCGCCTCCCGGCAACAGGGCATCGAATTGCGCACGGCGCAGGCTGCCCAGCCGCAACTGCAGGCGGGTCTGCCGATCCCACTGCCGCTCACCGGCAAACAGCGACACCCCCAGCTCGCACGACTGGCCACCCAGCCGGCTTTGCTCGGCCAGCGGCACCGCCAGCCACTGGCCGGCAAACTGTTGTAGCTGGGCACGGGTGGCAAACAGCCCTTCCACCAGCGTTTGCAGTGTCTGCGCCGACAGCGGTTTCTGGCTCAGCAGACCGGCGTAATAAATGAACACGCGCTCGTCCAGCAGGCCGTCCCTGCTCGCCTGGCCACGCAGCCGGCTGAGGCCGATGCCGGCCAGATCCAGCAGGTTGCGGCCAAAACCGTCCTGTTCGCCGGCCTCCTCGGCCAACCAGAAGCGATACTTGCGCCAGGCGCCGTAGAACAGGGCAATGGCGCGATGGCTGAACAAGTCCAGGAAGGCATGCAGGGTGCTATCGCGGAATTGCTGCCGCCGCTCCAGCAGCAACTCGGTGTACGAGGTCGGCAACACGCCGCTGGGGCCGGTCAGCCCCATGAAACTCACGGTCATCTCGGCCGGCGGAGTCGCCTCGCCCTCCTTCCGGGGGCGGTACTGCACCAGCTCGCTGGCCGGAAACGACAGCGACGCCAGGGTACGAAAGCGCAGTTGCACCGGCAGCGTGCGCCGTGCCCGGCGCGTGCCCTCGCACAGTCCCAGAAGGCGCACCGCCTGGAAAAAACTGAACTGGCTGGCGTCCTGCGCCAGTGCCTGCCTCAGATCACGAGGGCTTCGCCGGCTCGGGCTGGCCATAAGGCGACCTCCTCATCTCGTTGCACGGTCTTCACCCGCAGGCGGGTAAAGCTGTTGGGGGCGCAGTACAGCGCAAAGAAGCGCTCCAGCAGGGAAGCAAACAGATAGACACTACCGCCGACGTAGTAGTCGGCATCCAGCGTCAGCGTGATTTCAGTGCCGCGCACGAAGCCGGAAAAGTGGCGGCCGTTGACGCGCTGTACCGCCGGCTGGCTGCTGATGCCGACAATGCCCTGGATCTGGCGCACGTTGGCCGCAGCCTCGCCCAGGTTGTACAGGGTCAGCATTTCCTGCAGCGCCTCACGCCCGGCCTCGACAATGGACATGTAGTTGAGCGACAGGTGCGAGATCAGCCGCCACTGCAGCGCCCGCCCCAGCGGACTGCGCTGGCTGGCACCCGGCTTGCGCAACAGGCGCACGCGCTTCACCACCGAATGCCCGGGCAACTGGAAATCGGTACGCTGGGTCGCCTGACTGCCACCAAACGGAATCTGCTCCGGCAGGTCACGATTGCTACACAGCAGCGTCAGACTCAGCACCTCGCCGGCCGGCCGTACCGCCTCAAACTGCAGATCCACCAGGTGCAGCGCCATGTCGGTACCGCGGTCCCCCTGCCGTACCGACGGTTCGCGCGTGGCATGCCAGTAAAAGCGCGGTGCCTCGCCGCTACCGTGGCGCGTGGCATAGAACGGCAGCACCTCTTCGCTGCTCTCGCCTTCGCCGGATTTCTCCACCCGCACCACTTTACGAATCTGCACCACCTCGTAAGCCTGCTGCTTGCGTGCGTCGGTCAGCACCGGATAGCTGGTTTTCTGGTGGGTGACGCGAACCGGCTCGCCCGGCTGCACAAACAGGTTGATCAGCGGCGTGCAGCCCAACTTCAAGTGCGCCGGCTGCAACTGGCTTTGCAGGCGGTGATGGCGCTCGCTGTCCGGGTAGGTGCGCAGATGCAGCCGCAATTGCAGGGTGTCGCCCGTCAGACGCGCCGCCAGCGGCGCCAGCCCCAGCAAGTCAACAAACAGGAACTTGTCCGGATAGCTGAAGTACTCCGACAGCAGCCGATAGCCCATGAACGAACGCTCGTCGTACTCCAGCATGCCCTCGTCACGGCCAAAACCCACCGCCTGCAGGCTGTCTGCGGCCAACGTGCGCGTGCGCGCCGGATCCTCGCTGCCGTCTCCTGCCTGCACCCGCAGCACATTGGACAGCAGCATCTCGTACAACAGGTGCATCAAGGCCGGCTCGCCATCCAGGAAAAAGCGCAGCGACTGCAGATCGATGGCATTCAGCGCCACCCCGCCCTGGGTCTGCAGCCGCAGGGTCAGCACTGCCGCCGCATCCGGCGCCAGGCTGCGCAGGTAGGGCGAGCCGCTGGTCAGTTCCAGCTTGGCTTCCTGCAGCTGCAGCGGGTACAGGTCCACCGGGTAGACGCTGCGGAACTTGCAGTTCACCCCCTGGATGGCTGGCGCCAGCACCTGCTGCCCACGCTCGATGCGGTAGCGCTTGCCGATCTCCGGCCGCTGCGCATCGCACTCGAACTGCACCACGGTGGCCGCCGGCATCGGCTGCAGGTAGTGCGGATACATCACGTCCAGAAAGCTGGTGGCCACCTCCGGGTAGTCGTCATCCAGCTTCTTGTGCACCCGCGCCGCCAGAAAGGCAAACGCCTCGATCAGCCGCTCGGTATGCGGGTCTTCGCACTGATCGCCTTCCAGCTGCAAGCGGCCGGCGATCTTGGGGTAACGCCGGGCGAACTCGCCCGACAGCTCGCGCAGATGGCCGAGCTCGCGTTCGTAATAGGGGAGGAGGGATTCGAGCATGGTTTATGTTTCAGATGCCGTTTTGACTGCGCTGGCGGGATTCTTCAATCTGCTGGCGCCTGATTTCCTTCGCGCGCGGCGCTTCGCAAATCGGCTTCTTGTTGCTATTGCCATCGGTATAAAACACGGTGCGATAGCGCAGATAGGTACCGTGCGGCTCGCGCTTGCCCAGAGTGGCGTGCATGAACCAGGCGCGAGAATCGTGGATATGCTCGTCGTACAGCGCCATCAGCAACGCATTACCAGTCATGGCCTGATAAAGTCCTTCACCGTCTTCTTTCAGCATCTTCAGCTCCTGGCCGCAGTCGTCGCTAAAAGGGCGGGACAGCCCAGAGAGGAAAGTGACGAATCCGCCGAACAGGTTGGGCGACAGCGTGGTCTTGCCGGTGTAGTCGTCGCGAAAATCCTCCGCCCCCTCGCTCAGCTGGGTACGATCCCTCAGCGGCTCGTAGTCCTTATCGATATTCGGCGTGTAGGGCTGCGGGCCGTCACCCTCCTGACCGGCCGGCGGCTGCAGGATCACCTCGCCGGGCGGCGTCTTGTCCTTGCTGCGCTGCTTGCTCGCCTTTTTCCAGGCTTCCTTCTGGTCATCGACCTGCCATGGGGGCGTATCCTTGCTGTGCTTGTAAAAGTCAGCGTCGCGGTAGCCCGGCCCGCCCTTGCCCTCAATGCCACCGGCGTAGCGGGCAATGCGCCAGGCGGTGATCTGTGCCGTCTGGAATTGCAGCATGGCGTTCAGGTCTTTTGCCGTCATGGCGGCTGCGCGCCAGGCTTCGAAGCGGTCAATCAACTGCTGCGAATAGGCAAATAAGTCACCGATGTCCTTATCCATGAACCGCCAGGCTTCGTCCTTTTCCAATAAAGCCAGTTGTTCAGGATCCATATCCTGCAATAAAGACTTGTCTACTTGTAGGGGAGCCCCAGCCTCATACGCCATCTGGAACATATGCAGCAAAGGCAGCTGCGACAGCAACATCCCCTGCCCCTCGCGTGCCTTGCCCTGGTCTCCGGGCGGATAACCGCCACCCACATCGCTGTGCATGCCGGGGTAGACCCACTCGCTGGCACCGGACGGGTAATTGCCGTTCTGCTCCGTCGCCACCGAGTCCAGCGGGAAGCACAGCCGTTGCTCGTGGGCACTCACCAGGTGTTCGCAGCGCGCCACAAAACCGGGCGGCAAACGCATGCTGTCGTCGGCCCAGCCGGCATGCCCTTCGCCACCCGGCATCAGCTCGGTGGAACCGACAGAGGCCACGGTATCGAACAGGCCGGCAAACTCCACGCTCAGCGGAATGTCGCACAGCGTGCCGGCAGCCACGTCCATCAGTTCGCGCAGCCGCCACAGAAAGGCGCGTGCCTCGGCCGCCCCGCGCGAGAAACCGTACACGTAGAGCCGGATACACAGCACACGTGGCTTGTAGTCCTGCTGCCGCTTGTCCAGCACCGACTGCAGGGCCTTATTCATCACAGCCTGGCGTTCCGCGACCGTCGTTTGGCGTAACACCTTGACATTCCTGCCCTTGTCATCGTCCTGGATCTCGTAGGTGTATTGCATACCGCGGATCAGTTCGAGAGCTTCAGCATCTTGTACAGTCTCCTTCTGCCCACTCATGGAACGGCGTAGCGCATCCACGATACGGGTCAGCCCCCACAGGATGCGCTCCTCGCCGCCCTTGGCAAAAGCCAGCCCTATGGCCGAAGGCTCAGGCTCTCCGATTTCCTGGAAGACGGTGCCCACCCCCTGGATGTAATAGCTGTAGTAGCCGTAATCACCACCTTCGTCCATGTCAATCCGCCCGATAGTCGCGCGGTATAAACGCCGGATATTGCTGCTACTTATCGGATTGGACCTGTCATCCGATTCACCATGGTTATTGGTACCGTCAAAAAACAGGCTGACATTCAACACCTGTACGCAGGGCGAAGGCTGTCCCGCCTGTCTTGCATCGCATCTGGCCTGGTCAACCTCTTGTTGCTGCCGCTTGCGATTGGTGCGCACCTGATTTAGCGACACAGGCAGATAACCACTAGCAGGAAAGGCGGGGGCTATTTTTGCTGACATGCATGCTCCTTGCCCAAACGCCGGATGATTTCCTGTTTTCTATCCTTCACACCACGTAGATCGCCCAGCACATAGCTGCGTTGCCCCGCATCGATCAAGGGATAAACCTCATCACAAGGCAGAAAAACCAGAGTCAATGATGCCGACCGCTGATACTTTGGCACCGAAACACGCACTCGGTGGCGGGTATAATTAGCCTTATGGATAGCCATCCATTTTTCCCATTCTGGTGTAATGGATCCATTTGGATTGCGTTTTGGTTCTTTTACTCCTCCCGGATTTGTATCCGGAGTCGGATCCTTCATCCATTCAACTGTCGCCACCATGTCCGGCTGCCACTGCTCCGGCAGCGAGATGCAACACCCCTCTCCACCACTGCTTCCTCGGTCCAGCGTCTTGCTGTACACATTCACGCGGACATTGAAAATCGACGTACCCGCAACAGTATTGGTGTAATGCACTTCCGCCGGCAGCATTCGCGGCTTGGCCATACTCTGGCAACCGAACAGGTTGGCCGCAATAAACAGCAACAGCAACCATTTAGCTGGCTTCATCATATTCTTCATCTTTTCTTCCTCATGCAGGGCGAAGGCTGTCCCGCCTGCCGCGCATCGCATCTGGCCTGATCAACCTCTTGTTGCTGACACTTGCGATTGGCAAGTACCTGATTTAGTGACACAGGCAGATAACCACTAGCAGGAAAGGCGGGGGCTATTTTTGCCGACATGTGCGCTCCTTACCCAGTCTCTGAATGACCTCCTTTTCCACGTCCTTCACTCCGCGCAAATTACCGAGCACATAGCCGCGTTGCGTCGCATCGATCAAGGGGTAAACCTCATCGCAAGGCAAAAAAACAAGATTCATTGATGCCGACCGCTGGTACTTTGGCACCGGAACACGCACGTGGTGGCGGGTATAATTAGCCTCGTGGATTTCGTACCATTTTTTCCCCTCGGCGGTAAGAGAACCATACCGTCCGGGAGGAGGAGGTTTACTCCCCCCGGGATTGACGCCTGGACTCGGGTCCTTTACCCATTCGACCGTTGCCACCATGTCCGGCTGCCACTGCTCCGGCAGCGAGATGCAACAGCCCTCTCCACCACTGCTGCCTCGGTCCAGCGCCTTGCTGTACACATTCACGCGGACATTGAAAATCGACGTTCCGGAAACCGTGTTGTAAATGTGGACTTCCGCCGGCAGCATTCGTGGCGTGGCCATGCTCTGGCAACCGAACAGGTTGGCCGCAATGAACAGCGACAGCAGCCAATTAACTGGCTTCACAATATGCTTCATGCTTTATTCCTCTCGCCGGACAAAACCTGCCCCGCCTGCCGCGCATCGCATCTGGCCCGGTCAACCTCTTGTTGCTGCCGCTTGCGATTGGCGAGTACCTGATTTAGTGAAATAGGCAGATAGCCATTGGCAGGAAACGCAGGGGCTATTTTTGCGGACATGCTTCTTTTCTCCCCATGCGGCGCATCACCTCCCGTTTCCACACATTAACAGGAACGTTGTAACCAATATTTCCAAATACCCGGCTCTGCTCTGCCGAGTCGATCATTGGATACACCTCATCACATGGTAAAAACACTAATTCAAGAGAAGCCATCCTGTCATACTTCGGCACCGAAACACGTACTCGATGGCGGGTATAATTAGCCTTATGGATAGCCATCCATTTTTCCCATTCTGGCGACACCGTCCCATCCGAATTCCACCTAGGTGCCTTTACCCCGCCCGGATTTACACCTGGACTCGGATCCTTTACCCATTCGACCGTTGCCACCATGTCCGGCTGCCATTGCTCCGGCAGGCCGATGCAGCAGCCCTCCCCGCCACTACTGCCTCTGTCCAGTGTCTTGCTGTACACATTCACGCGGACATTGAAAATCGACGTACCGGTAACGGTATTGGTAATGCGAACCTCCGCCGGCAGCACTCGCGGCTTAGCCATACTCTGGCAGCCCAGTAGAGACAACACCCACAAAAGGTGCATTGCATACAGACACAGCCTGGCGTTCAGCCCCCTCAATGCAGAAAATATGGCGCCCGCGCCACTGCCCCGGATAATCGGCATGAGCTCTTGCCCTACGCGACTCAACGCCAGCCCGTGATCCGTACCTGAGAAAGCACGACCAATGCGACCGGAGCCAATAGCACCACCCCCAGGGTCAGAACACCATCCACCGCCAGTGTCACCGGGGTTAGCAACATTTTGGCGCGTTTGAAACCCGGTGGGGTTTCTTCAATGACCACAACCTTATAGTCCTTTTTGAATGGCACCATTTGTTCCGGCAGTGCAAATCCACGGGCATCATAGCGATGTCCCACCATATTGAATTTCTTGCGCCACTCTTTATCTCCCCTGGCCAGCTTAAAACCATATTTTTCCAGAAGCATTTTCTCTTCATTTGAGTCAGCACCCGATGCAACCAGGTACAATTGACCAGATACTTCTTGCTTTTCATTAACATTGAAGTAAGAAAATTCAGCGATTAGTCTAGGCTTTAACGGAGAAGACAGCACCGTAATAAGGTCACCGACCCCATCCATGACGTAATGGTGTTCTTTTCCCATGACCACCAAGGTCTTCATATCACTACCGGAAAAAAATCCGGTAATTTTTTCATCGGTATAAATCTGATTCACCGCATTACTGTCTTTAACCAGCTTGTAGGTCATGCAGCCACTGAGCGGAACCAGCATGGCCAGTTTCAAAAACGATCTTCTCTTCATTTCAGTTTCATACCGTTATAAATTCTGACTGATAAAAGCAGCACGTTCCGGCTGAGACCAGAGTCGTTTTTCATCGGCAGCCATCTGCAACGCAAACAGCTTTTGCATCATTGCCTCTTTCGTCAGGCAGCCACATTGACGAGGCGTGAGCAGATTATCTTGCACGTATAATTCGGCCTGATGCCAAGCCGACAATCGGGAGACCGCCGCATCATCCAATTGCAACGGCCGCGTCAACACCTCATGGGGCACCCAGTCTCCGTGAGTGCCGTGCCGCATCCCGCATTGACCATCACGGTTTATCCAGTGCCATTCCGCTGCCGCAGACAGCAGCCTCTCCGCTTCAACCAGTGGTAACGCAGTGAGCACAGGGCCAAATAGCGCCGGGTTGTAATAGCGCAGCACGCCTTTCTGCGTTCCGCCCTGCCACTCAGCCAGCAGAAAATGCCTTAGATGCGCAGCCAGATCGTCGAATGGCCAATGACTGAACAGCACCATCACCCTTGTTGCGCCTTCCAGCTCCCCCAGGCAGGCAAGCAGTTTCATCCACGTCCGCTCGTCCGACAGTTGATAACGACATAGCAGAGCAGCCTCGTCCGCCGCCTCGGCATGCACGGTGTCTTGCAGCAACATTTGTCGCAAAGCCAGTGCCTTCGGCAGCTTTTTCTGCCAGCGTGGTGGCAGATTAGCCTGGTCGATCAGCAAATCCAGATGCGGCCAACCCGACTCCGCCGCCTGTGCCAGCAGGCCCTCCAGCCAACTTTCCACCCCGCCACCGTGACCATCCCGTGCTACTTTCATCGCCCACTCACCAGCGGGTTGCCTTCCTTGGCCGCCATCTGCATGCACTGCTTGCACACGACGTTCGGGAAGCGTGGCACCGCCATTGACAGGCTCGCCGGCCCGCTCCAGTCATGGCTCGCCCCCTTGAAGCTCACCTTGCCCGGCGCGTGCAGTTCGATCTTGCCGTCCTTGATGCGGATGTAGGCGCCGCCACAGGTCAGCAGCACTTCCTTCTTGCCGTTGAACAGCTGGCTGGCGCTCAGGCTGCTGATGCTCACATCCTTATCCGCCGTCAGTTCCATGGCATCGTTCTGCGCCTGAACCTGCACCTTGCCGCGGGCGGCGATCAGCTTCAGCGAGACCCGGTCCTTCACCCCGGCTACGAACAGGCTGATGTGTTGGCCGACGTTGTGCAGCCAGCGCCGGCCGCTGGTCTGGTTGAGGTCGCGCTGCGCCACCTGGTCGATGTTGCTGCCGGCGGCCAACGTTAGGGAGTGGTCGGTGGTGG
>JACCDZ011919294.1_pt1 | contig 15490 bp, 23 predicted proteins | sample 7449551 | NCBI WGS metagenome assembly JACCDZ01 (sample SAMN15323452, study PRJNA562643) | freshwater metagenome | isolation source: river surface water | place: USA:Blue River Watershed | collected 2017-08-18 | reverse complement strand
GCCTCGGTGCCAAAGCTACGAAGGAATTCCGGAATCGACATGCCGTGCTGGAACTGAATCTGGTTGAAGGCCATGGTGCTCACCCCACTGTAAGAAGACTCCAGATTAGTGAGTCACAAGCTCATGGGGTGAGCCTCGCTGAGGCAGGTTTCTAATCAGGTTGATTTTTGGGACATGACTTGCGGGAACCACCACCTATGCCGAGGCTAGGTACGGCCTCTCTGCCCTTTGGATTTTTTGGGCGCAGCATGTTGGCGCCGCCTGATGAAGACGATCAGCTTATCGTGCTTCTTGCTGGGCAAATTCTCCTTGATTTTGACCACCAGAGCGGCCAAGCCCAAACCTGCAATGAGTGCGCCCATTGCCAGACGCCCGTAGAAGAGAGCAGCGTAATGAGCGGGACTGTCCGCTTGGCTCACATATTCGGTGCGGTACTTCTTGATCTTGGCAGCCAGCCCGACCGAGCTGGCCTCCAGCGCGCAAGCGATGGTCCACGCACCCACCAAAAGCATGAAAACCGCGGCGATGCAGTGAAGCAGCGTAGGGTGTTTTTTCCTGAAGAAAAACCCGGGGATCGCCGACACGCCCATGGCGGCCGTGGCCAGCACGAGCAAGTCTGAAATCGTGGTGTCGAATGCTTCCAATTTGATTCGCTTTGCCTGATTCAGAAAGCCGCGTGCCATGAAGTCAGGAGCCCAAGCACGACTGCGGTGGTGCGCGACGACATGTGTTGTGACAACTGAATGTTAATGCGTTAAAAACAGGAACAGCCGTTTTTGGCCCGGGCTGCCGTGCTGGAAATGTGGCGCTGCAGCGCCGTGCACTTGGGCTCTTCCAGCCACCTGCCCGGCGACAGGTTTTGGCAGAGCTCTTTCGCCTATTTCACAGCAGCTGTGTCTTTTTCAAACCCTGGCTTCTGGTGCCTGACCTGCGCAACGAACTCCTATTTGCTCTGCTGAGCGTGGCTTGGCGCCATAAGTGCCACTGCGAGGGCGTAGTGCCAAGGCCTTTGAACTTTTCATCGTCCTCCCCTCGGCAGATTCAAAAGTGAAGTGCAATCGCCCCCCCCGCTATTGCCTCTTTGCCTTCCAGATAGGCCCGGAATGCGCGCAACGCTACCTTCGTCACTATCGTCTCTGGATTCTGCGGACGCGGTACTGCCTGTATGTCTTTGACCGCCCCCATCGCCATCAAGGCGACCTTCTCGCTATCAGACAAAGAGAACGGCAAGGGAGGCGCTGTTGCTTCAAAGAAGTTAACCGCGACGTAGAACGGACTGGCCGCGCTTGTTCGGCTGCTGCGTGGTGGAGGATTCACCGAGTAAGTCAGGTGGACGGACTCAAATGCCCTTGAAGAGGGGACGGTGGGGGTGATGGTGAGTTTTGCCCAGCAAACCTTCCTGTAAGTACGCTCGCCTTCCACCCTATCTGGAAGGATTTCGTGTTGAGTGATGTTGACACTCACCGCGTCCCTAATTGCTTTGTAGTCCTTGAGCATCAGGTAGACCGCGAAGTTCTCACCTTTGAACGTATCTGGTACCTCCGCCTCCAAGCGCGGACGCAGCCACTTTTTGTAGAAGGCAATCGCAATATGCGGCTGATACATATCAATCATCGCTTGGTGCCGATTGGATATCTGAAATTCGAGAGGTTTCTGCTCTTGGTCGTATCCTGATGTGCCTTCCTCGCGAAGCGCGTTCTTGACGAGCATGTAGACCGTTCTTTGGATCAACTCGTGCGCTTCTTTGCTGTCGCAGTCAGGCACGCGATCGCAGCCAGAAAGAAGGGCCATTAGAGGAAGTAGCCAGGCCAAAACTTTTTGTGACAACCGCGTCTCCATACGCGCCAAGGCGCGCCTAAGGAATTAGTTAACTGGCGCAGGGCACCAACAGCGGCCATCACAATGCCGAAGGCATGGCCGCTGTTGGCGACCACGCCCAGTTAGGCTTTGCACGGGTGGCACGTCCTTGAAACACACGACAAAAGAGGTTGATGTGTGAGGGCTGGCCGCGGTGGATGCTGAACGCTGATGCCAAGATCCCCGAGAGTGTGACAGACACTCCGACCGGGTTGAAGCACCCAAACCGGTGATGTTCGATAGAGACTTGAGGCCGCGACCGGTGAACGAGTTGGTTGCCAGTGAAGCGCCAAACCATCAAGATGGAACTCAATCGCCGCTTCGATCTGCGTGGTCTGGTCGCAAGCCTCATCGTCGATGTCGTGCGATCAAAGCCCGCCAAGGAAAAGACGGTCAGGTCGCATGATGAGACAGGTTTCTAGATGGAATTCTCATCGTGGCGTCCAGATACCCTAGCTATAGTAAGGCTCACCCAATTTCTGCGAATGTCAAACCAAACGGTTGGAAGCGGACGCAGTGTGACACATGGCCGAAATATCATTGAAAGCATCGCCCCCCCCAGGAGACCCCCTACTTTCCAGTAGAACTGGCCTTTCATTCAAGCTGTCGCCGCTGGCTGCCGCATTGCGGGGATGACGTCAAACGCTGTCCATGATCGGCTTGAATCTGGATGAGGCCTTCATGCAGCACCCGGCTTTCGAACGCCTGCTGAACAACACGCGGGCTGGCGCCAGTTTCGCGCAAGAGATCAAGGCTTTGCCGGATGACTTCTGGAATGCATGCGCAAGACAAGACGCTGTGGCATGACAGGCCGAGGCAATCAAAGGAAAGAGGAACTGAGATGAGATGGTTGTGGATCGGATTTTTGGCGCTGGGGTTGAGTGGTTGCGGCAGTCTGCCTGCAGCCCCCCCCGATGACGGCCCCAAAATGGCGTCAGCCATGGTTGGCATCGTGAACCACACGGACAAGTATGTTTACTCAGCCTCGGTGAATGGCGCAGGGGGGGCCAACATGTCCGAGTACGGCGCAGGCGGTGCGAGTGTCTGCTGCGCTCGCATTCCAGAAAAGTGGCGTCCGGGCATAAAGGCTGAGGTGCGCGTGACTTTTGCCATGGGGCATCAACTCACCGGACTAAGCAAAGTAGTGGAGGTTGAGCGGTATGAAACGCCAGGTTCTATATATATCCACTTGTACCCGGATGATCACGTAAGGGTTGTGATCTCAGAGTATCCAGGATACAGCCCTGCCCATCCCATCCCAAGGCCTATCAAGCCAGCGGGCTGGAAACGCAAGGAGTGACGACATGACCGTTACTCTGCGCCCTCCCACCGCATCAGCCCCAAACCTATCAATCGAGCCTGCCCTTGGATTAGGCGCCAAATCGGAATCGCTTCTTTTTCTGGCATCCAGCGAAACATGCGGCGACAAGCCTTGCAGCATTCCCATCGAAGTTGGCTTGTTCTTCGACGGAACGAACAATCATATGGGCCGGGACCTGAGTGGTCAACGTATTGAGGTCTTGAGTGATAAAGATTTGAAGAAGATTAAGGCAAGAGCAAAGAGTTCCGGCAAGGATATTCAGGAGCTTTTGCCACCGCCCGACAACAGAATTTTACCCCAATTCGCCAATGAACATCAGCCACAGCAATTTGGCACGCTTATTCTCAAAGAAATAATTCAAACGTGACAAAAAATTAGCATGTGTTTGTTGAGCGGCTTGGCGCATATGCAAGCTGCCTTGATTTTCTCATCAACTTGATGTTGCTAGTGTGATGCGATGTTGCTCGATGCATGACAATACTTTGAGGGCGTTACGTCTTCCTGCCTCTTGTGCGCCATAACCATAATCCATCAGCCAGCATAACAATTGCTCCGCCCAGCGAAAGCCATGCGCCCTTCTGAATATATGAATCTTGAATAGCCAGAAGTTCAGGTGTTGGGTCTAGGTACGGAGGGAATGCACATAAGAGCCAATAGATCCCAAGCACAAAGGCCGCTAGTGCTGAGGGCAGTATTAGAAGTGCGATGGACCGTGGTGTTTTCATTTGGCCTAACTAATTTGCTGGGGCCAATAAGGCGTATCCTAAGCGATGGGCCTTATCAGCTCGTCTACATTGAACTTACAATTAGCGCAGCTCATCCGCCACCGGGGAGACGCATGATCTGGCGGTGAAAGCCGCGCGTTCGCGGATCATCAGCAGCGAAACAAAGATGGCGGCAACGGCGGAGCCGATGCAGCATAACAGCGGCGGAAGGTTGAATATCCAGAAAGACACTGGATCGGACGCTAGGTAATAGGGCTTCGATTTGTGCAGCACTACCCCTCTGGCCAGGTGACCGCAAACGGTCCACCCGGCAACTACACTGATCGTGGAAAATGCCAGCAGCACCGGGATCCAGTGGTTCTTGTCAAGGGTGGCGGCTTTCGGCGGGACGTGCCGCCTGCGTTTGCTTTTTCTCATCTTCAGCTGTCAATAAGGTCGCCACTTGCGGTGGCCGGGACTACTTCGGCAAAGAAGCAGGCGTTCTTGACGTCCTCACCGGCCCGAGGGCCGGTGATTCCTACTGCGCTCAGTTGCGACATTGAACCACTCCTGAGTCGCTTCGATGGCTCCATTTTGCCTGTCCGGTGTACTCCATAGATTAACCTGCAGTGGTTGCAGTCTTGAGTTCTCGCAATTCCTCTTCCCGCGTCTTGTATTGTGGGGCTTCCCCCAACTCCAAAAGTCGGTATGCGCCGTGTAGAAGGGGCACAGGCGGGGCAGGGCGCTCGCGGTGGCTATTTTGCTCACTTCACCAATAGCACCAGTCCACAAACGGAGACAGGTCTATCCACTTCGCCACGTCGAGATACCAGATGACGATCAAGACCAGCCAGATGGCAGCGGACCAGCGCCGGCGCCTTTGTTCTGTCATCCATTCCGGTGAGGCATACAGCGACTGCTGATGCTGTGCCTGGGCCCGTGCCCACTCATCGTTGGGGCTGATCTTGAAAATCGTCTGATCCAACTCACCCCAGTCGACCGGCTTGGCGGTTTTGGCGCCGATCCAGTTGCACAGGGCCAACAGGACATCGAGCGGCGTGACGAGCCACAGCAACGCGCCGATGATACCGCCCAGGAAGCGCGCAGTGCCAGGCGGAAAGAGGAGGGCTCGGACACGGGGTTGAAGGCCTCGATGCTGTCGATGAAGCCGTTGTTGCTGACCTCGTATCGTGGCGCGGGCACCCGCTCCGGGCCTTCCTCCATATAGCGGCGGATGGCTTCCCACAGAACGACCCGGCCTGTGAAGTCGCTGAAGACATCGCGGTCTCCGACGCGGAAGCGCTCTGTGACCAGCTGCGTTTTCGGATCGACGATGGCGAACTCGAGGATGCAGTCCATGCGTGCGGTTTTGCCGTTGAACAATACCTTGCGCACGACTTCGGCGCGAACGTCGGACCAGTTGTGGGTCAGTATCTCAATACCGCCCCACGGCACACCACGCTATCTTGTTACGCACCCAGTCCCGGATTCCTGACACGTACTGCACGATGAGCCAAATTGTCAGTGGCAGCAAGGCCATGGACAGTGGCTCCATCCAGCCCATGTAGAACGGGTTACCTAGTGCAGGGTAGAAGAGTAGAAGGGTAGCATCTCAAAGTGAACCAGCATGTCTAACAGGACGTGACAGGTAGCTCCCAAGAAGCAAACTAGGATCCACTGGTAAGTTGGCCAGAACGCCTTTTTTATCCTGATTCCCAAGATGCACATGATGAGGGTATTGCCCCAGGCACCAATTAGTGAGTGAGTCCAAGGGCGTGTTCCAGCAAGGCCAGGCCAAACGCCCAGTACTGGATGGCTACAGCATCCAGAGACAAGTTCACCAGGATGAAAGCACCGTTGCTGATCCTGTTGGGCATCCAGTGGTTGATGGGAGCCAAGATGCCGAAGGGAAGTGGGGTGATAGGCATCTGAGCATTTTCTCCCTTTTATGAGGGATGTTGCAGGATGCCAGGCTTCATGTTATTCAAATATCAACCTGATGACCGATCCCGAATTGCAAATTCTCCAGCCAGTAGAGGCGCTTGGTGCTTACTGCGCACTCATAAGAAATATTTATACATCACAAGTGCAATGAGGCATATGGCGCTACCTAAATACATCGATCCTCTCCATGCCGTTGTAGCCCTCATCGAGGTATATTCTCTTGACTTCGATGCTCGGACCTTTTGGTGCCGGGATGATTTCAATGCTTTTCGCCCAACTGCTTGGGCACGGGCCAAAATAGCTGTACCTACTGGTGTTTACATCACACTGATCAATGGCGGTTGGTGCCAAAAGCGCATTTTTGCCTTTGTAAATTGATATCACCGGAAAATCAACTGCACCCAATTCGCCCTGTGGATTAGCATTCAAAAATCCGCTTGTGAAGTTGATTTTCATTGACCCACAGCGATGAGTCTTGATGGCGCTCCCGGTTCTCAAAGGATCGCCCCAGCCGTTTTTCTCTGGACCGGTTTTGAGCAACTCGGCCCAGTTCACTACGTGCCTGAGAAGCCTGCCAACGATCTTCGGTTTTTCATCAGGGGCCGCACTGACAAAAAAAGCCCCAGTCTGTTTATCGCAATAAAATGCAATTTTGTAGTTATCTGACTCAGGTATTGTCTCGTTTGTTGCGAATTGTGCAACTGTGATCATGAAGAGTTTGTGATGCATGGGTGATCGCTGACTGAGTTCTCTCAGCTCTTCAACCCTTTTCAATGTTAAATCAGAAAGACAATCATTGAATTCAGATGGCCAGATTGTGTGGCCCTCATCTTCCTTGTGAAGCTCTCTGCACTCTGCATCGCGGAGCTCCAGCCACTTTGAATTTTGCAACTGAATTTGATATTTATTGCCCAGCTCTACGCCCTTTGTGAGCGATTCAATTGCCTTGTTTAGAGAATTTTCAGTTGACTCGCGTCTCTCGATTGCGCATGCATTGATTGCTGGCCCAGATCCGTCAGTATTGCAGTTCAGTCTTTCACGCGAGATGGCTTCGGAAGTAGGTAGTGATCCAGCCACAACTACAGTGAAGGCAACTGCAAATAATTTGATCTTGTGCGGTGCAGATAACATCTCTTGTATTGTGCCTTGTATGCAAATCGATGTGGCGCTACCAATTTGGGTTCGAGTGCTTGTGAAAGCTTGGGAGGCGCCCTTGTCAGTCACAAGATTCTTCAATTTGAGTGATCAGCCAACCAATCGTCTTTGGCATAAACGTGATTGATTTAATGCAAGCCTCATCGGGCCAGAAGGTCAGGTTGATGAGTGCATCATTCATTGATACTTCTACCCCCCAGACGTTACCGCCTTGCGGGGTTACAGCTTCAGCTGCTCGAACAAATTCCTTCGTAGGATCCTGACCAGAACCAGTAGAGAGCGAGAGAATTGTCTTTGGCGAGTGCAAGAGCAATTCTTTGATTGCAACGTCACCGTGGCCACACAGGTATGTGTAGGCTGCCTTGATCAGCTGTTCTTCTGATCGACCGCCCGCATACTTGATGAGTTTTTTCTTGACGCGCACCCATTCGGCCTTGCTGCAAGAATTTGGATATGTTGTGTCACCGATAGTCAACGAATTCGCTTCTACCAGCATGGGAAGGCATAGGGAAAAAGCGATGAAATATTTCAGATTCATTGAATACACATAATCATGTACTTCAACCTGGATTGCTCAAGGCTTGAGCATCTGCCGCCTCTTCCTGAATTTCAAGCATGACTTTTATGCAGCGCCTCAACTGACCTTCAACGGGGAGGGCCTTGAACTTTTCAAGGTATTGGATCGAAGAGAGCTCTGGAATGGTATCAGCCTTTCTGCGAAGCTCCTCGTTGATGCCCCTGGGTTCAACCAAATCCACCACAATACCAAGGTGTCTCTCGTATTGATACAAGAACCCCGGGTTGGTTTTGTCGCATTCGTCAGCGATGCGGTAGCCAACATTGAGCTTTGCCGCATACATGAGGAGTTGAGCATCTTGCGCCTTTGAGCTACCCATGCTCAAGGCTGCAATCGCCACAAATGAAGCAATGTTTTTCGAGAATTTGCTTAACATCCAAACACCTGTTTTGTCAAAAGGCGCATCGTTGCGCCTTGATTGTCAGATTACGCATCAAATGATACGGGCTTTGGCTGCCGGTTCTTTTTGCGAACGACCACCGTGCCTGCAAGTTTGTCATGCCAGCCTTGTTTGCGTCCGTCAAATGCAACCCAGAGTATGCCAAGACCAAGCAGCAAGCAGGCTGCAATCGTAGCGAAATCTCGCAAATGCGCTGTCCTCTTGTGGGTTCGCCGCCAGTCTTTGCGTCAACAATTTTGGCGGAAATGAAGATGCGCAGCATGTCGGTGGCCATGTCACGCTTCTCCAGCAGATGACGGAACCGAAGGGTCATGCTCTCGTCGGGAAGGGGATCCAGCACGCCATCGAGCTCGGCAATTTCGCGGTACACCGGCGTGTCATGCAGCGCCTCTTCCATCACCGGATCACTCAGACCAAACCATTGCTGCAAGTAATGGATGCGCAGCATGGTCTCAATGGCAAAGAGAGGGCGGCCAGTCTTGGACTTGGGACAGTGCGGCTCGACCGCGGCCGACCAGCACATCCCACGGCACAACCTTGTTCATCTGCTCCAGGAACTCGCGCTTGCGCGTCTTCTTGGTCGACAGGTTCAATCCCAAACTGACTTGCCTCATTTTCTTGCGCCATGCTTCAACTTGTCGACATCATCACTCAAGATCCACGCACTGTGGCCTGGTATTGCAGACCATCCCTAAGCTACTTTATGTTGCTTGGATCGATATTTGGCATTCCCGATTTAGCCAGCTCAAGATGAGTCTATTGGGTATCACTCCGCAGCCTTGCAAGATGATGCCAAAATTGACCCCATTACCCTTATTGAAGGACGATCAAGGAGCAAACAAATTATTTGTGAAGCACCCAATTAGACGCAGCAGAATCACATTCTCTCATTTGTAATTGAGACATCGACTCAATGACATAAGGAAACCCCTCTTTTGTGTTCATCCACTTCATCTGCGCCTCCGGATCCAGTGAGGGATTTTTGTCGTAAAGGGAGATCGCTCGCTTAGTCCACTTACAATAGAATTCCGGAAATTCCTTATCAGGAAGAGCTCGGCCATAGAACATACCAACAGCAAGCGCTGCAGTAGCTGCATCCAACTGGGCCATGTGAGCCGGATGGAAACGGCTGGCATTGATTTGCTTCCGCATAACATCATCCGAATCAACATCAATTTGACTCAAGCCTGCCGCCAATGAATAGAGGGCGCTTATGTCTCCGGTCTCAGCCTTTTCGAGTAGAGACTCCACTGTCCCTGATAAATATTGCGCATGCGAAATGCAAGAAAACGATGAAAAAATAATTACGCTCAACAAACGTTTCACAACTTCTCCATTGTAACAAAAACTCATCGATATTAATTCAACGAAACATTATCATGGATTCTGAATTTCGCAAACAGCTCAACAACCCCTCGTTTGAGGGGCACGGCGGCATTCGTCCATTAAAGGCGCAACCAGAAAATATTGCCGCAATTCAAGGGAAAGTGATTTACAACATTCGCATCCTGCTTGAGCGCAGATCAAAATTCAATTACTGTAGTAGCGAATAAAGACGCGTCAAATCAAGAGTTGATGCCTCGCGCCACTATGGAAAGCTCGCGTCTGAACTCCTTGCGCAGACGGTAAACCTGCGCAGGCCGATGCGCGCCACCTGCCTCCATCTCGCCCTCGACAGGCTCCAGCATCCCCAGCTCGTCCATCTTTCGCCGGAAGCTAACTTTGTTGATGGACTCACCCAACACGGCCTCGTACACAGCCTGGAGGCGTGGGAGGGTGATGGGCTCGCTGCACAGGTAGACGGGCAAAGAGGAGTACTGACTCTTCGCGCGTACGCGTGAAACAGCGAGTTCGATGATGCCCTTGTGGTCAAACGCCAACTTTGGCAAGCGACTCACAGGTGTCAGCATCACATCTTCATGGCCCGGCTCCAACACGTCTGAGGGCACCAAGGCGTAATAGACGATGGACACGGACCAGCCGCGTGGGTCGCGCTCTGCCCCGGAATAGGTGGCCAGCTGTTCCAGGTAGGGGCTGACAATCGACGCCTTGTCCCGCAGCACTCTGGCTGCGGCGTCCCACGCCGTCTTGTCTTCCTGGGCATGGACGTAGCCGCCGGGCAAGGCCGGTATGCCAGAGAAGGGCTCTGCCTGGCGCTTGAGCAACACCACATGCAGCGCATCATGCTTGAGTGTCAGCAGCGCCACGTCCACTGTGCATATGACGGAAGGATGATCAGTTGTCGTTGGTGACTTGGCCATGAGTTCGCTCACTTGTCTTTGTTCATTGTGGCAACGAAGTAGCTTAACAACTGATGCAGGCAAGCGACAGGGCTGAACAAACTCTCACATTCTGTTCGTTGCGCATTGATACTAAGTGAATTACATTGTCCTCATAGACACGAGTGAAGGTAGATATGACACGACGCATCCAGATGCTGATCATTGATCCGCAGAACGACTTTTGCGATCTGCCCGACGATTGGCAGCCCATCGACCCTGTGACCGGACAACGTCGTGTGCCAGCCTTGCCAGTGAAGGGGGCGCACGCCGACATGCAACGCCTTGCCCAACTGGTTGACGCAGGCAAGGCGGGTATCTCGGACATTATCGTCACCCTGGACTCGCACCACAGGCTGGATGTGGCTCATCCCCTCTTCTGGGTGACTGGCGAGGGCGGCGATGTGCAGCCGTTCATTACCATCACCGCGCAGCAAGTGCGAGATGGCCTGTATCGCCCCCGACAGGCGGAAGCGCTGCCTCGTGTGTTGGCCTACCTTGATGAGCTGGAAAACCGTGGGCGTTACACGCTGATGATCTGGCCCGTGCACTGCGAGATCGGCACCTGGGGGCACAACGTCCATGCGGATGTCATGGCAGCATGCAATCGGTGGGAGGAGGCAAACTGGTCTGTTGTCCAGCAGATCTACAAAGGTGCCAACCCATGGACTGAGCACTACAGCGCCATGCAGGCTGAGGTGCCAGACGCAGAAGATCCGGACACCCAATTAAATCGCGCGTTGATTGCGCAGCTGGACCTGGCCGATGTGCTGCTGATTGCGGGCGAAGCCAGCAGCCACTGCGTCAAGGCCACCACAGAGCACATCGTGGACAACCTGCCCAGCGGGAAGTTCGACAAGATCGTCTTGCTCACCGACTGCATGAGCCCGGTTGGCGGCTTCGAGCCACAAGCCGAAGCCTTCCTCGCTGCGATGCGAGACCGAGGCGTCCGCTTGGCCACCAGCCTGGAAGTCCTGCCTTGGCTACAGGCCAACGCGTGATTCACGGCTGACACGCACAGAAAGAACACCATGCAAGCAGTCATCTCCAGTCTCCTTGAGACCGATCTCTACAAATTCACCATGTGGCAGGCCATGCTCCACAGGCACCCGGAGACGCATGCCGAGTACACCTTTGTGTGCCGCAATGAGCCGGCCTTTCCCCTCGCAGAGCTCGCTGACGAAGTGAGCCGTGAGCTGGATCACCTGTGCAGCCTGAGCTTCACGACAGACGAGCTCTCTTACCTGCGCGGTCTGCGTTACATGAAGTCCGACTTTGTGGACTTCTTGCGCATCTTTCGGTTTCAGCGCGATTTCATCAGCGTCAAGGCCAACGGCCCCAAGCTCGAGATCATGGCGCGTGGTCCTCAGGTGCATGTCATGGGCTTCGAGATCTACGTCCTGGCCATCGTCAACGAGCTGTACTTCCGCCGATTCGACGTGGACACGGCGCACGCGGAAGGCCGTCGCCGGCTGCAGGAGAAGATCGCATTGCTGCAGGCTTTCGGGGTGGAGCCTGCCCGAGCCCACCCGTTCGAGTTCTTTGACTTTGGTGTGCGCCGCCGCTTCCGGGGAGACTGGCAGCGTGAGGTGGTGAGCACGCTCAAGGAGAGCGTGCCCGAGTACTTCAAAGGCACCTCCAACGTGCTCCTGGCCAAAGAGCTGGGGATGGTGGCCATTGGCACAATGGCCCACGAGTACCTGCAGACATATCAGGCCCTTGGCGTGCGCCTGCGCGACTTTCAGAAGGCGGCTCTCGAAGACTGGGTCCAGGAGTACCGTGGCGACCTGGGTGTGGCCTTGACCGACGTGGTCGGGATGGATGCGTTCCTGGTTGATTTCGACCTGTATTTTGCCAAGCTCTTCGATGGTTTGCGCCACGATTCGGGCGACCCTGTCGAATGGGGCGAGAAGGCTCTGGCGCACTACGCCAAGCTGCGCATCGATGCGCGCGCCAAGCGCCTGGTGTTCTCCGACGGGCTGGACATCCCCACAGCCCTGTCGATCTACCGGCACTTTGCCGACCGGGTTCAGCTCGGCTTTGGCATCGGCACCAACCTGAGTAACGATGTCGGCATCAAGCCTTTGAACATCGTGATGAAGCTGACCGAAGCCAATGGGCAGTCTGTGGCCAAGCTCTCGGACACCCCCGGCAAGACCTTGTGCCAGAACGACACCTTCCTTGCTTACCTGAGGCAGGTGTTTCAGATCCAGGGGGCATGATGCTGAAGATCACCATCGCGCAGTTGAACTACACGGTTGGTGACATTGAGGGCAATGTCAGCAAGATGACGCAAGCGGCGCAGCAGGCATGGGCCGATGGTTCGGAGATCGTCGTGTTCTCCGAGCTGTCGCTGACCGGCTATTACCCTGGTGACCTGCTAGACGACCCCCACTTCTTGAAACGTGTCGAACAAGGTCTGGCGTCTTTGCGCCAGGCATCGCGCCAGTTGCGTCAACTGGTCTGGGTGGTGGGCGCTCCGAGCGCATACGAGGGGCCAGGCAAACGTCTGATCAATGCCCTGTTGGCGATCAAAGGCGGCGAGGTGCTGCTGAGCTATGCCAAGCAGCTGCTGCCCACTTACAACATTTTCAATGAGCGACGTCACTTTGAGCCGGGCCCCGATGTGGCGCCGGTGTTGCATGTGGGCGAGGCGCGGATTGGTTTCATGGTCTGTGAAGACGGCTGGAACGACGCCGGGCAAGACTACGAGGTCAACCCATTTCAGCGCATGCGCGATGCAGCCCCCGACCTGATCGTCTCGATCAATGCCAGTCCCTCGGACATTGGCAAGCGCGAGTTGCGTCAGAGGGTGTTTGCCCGGGCCAGTGCGCGGCATGGTCTGCCTTTGCTGTATGTGAACCAGGTCGGAGGCCAGGACCAGATCGTTTTTGACGGCGCTTCCTTCGCGGTCGAGCCTCAAGCCGGCATCGTTTACGAGGCACAGCGCTTCACCGAGGATGTGACCACCCTGTGCTTCGAGAAGGGTCGTTTCCTGACACTGGATCGCCAGGTGCCTGAAAAGGTGTCGGCGGAAGGGCTGTCGACCATGGCGTTTTATCAGGCGCAGATCGTTCTGGGCTTGCGGGACTATGCCCGGCGCTGCGGCTTCAAGCAGGCGGTGGTCGGCTCCTCCGGGGGCATCGACAGTGCGCTCACCTTGGCACTGGCCGTGGAGGCGCTGGGGCCCGAAAACGTAGCTGCGGTCACCATGCCCTCACGCTTTTCCTCCTCGGGTTCGGTCGATGACTCGGTCACGCTGTGCCGCAATCTGGGCATTGAGTTGTTCAACCACCCGATCGCCGAGCTCGTTCAAAGCTATGGACGGCAGTTCGAGGTCACCTACGGAGAGGCCTTGCAAGGGCTCCCGCTGGAGAACCTGCAGGCGCGCATCCGGGGCACCATCTTGATGGCGCACTCCAACACCTTTGGACATCTGTTGCTGACCACGGGCAACAAGTCAGAGATCTCGGTGGGTTACTGCACGCTGTACGGTGACACCAACGGCGGCTTGGGTCTGATTGGCGATCTTTACAAGACCGAGGTCTTTGCGCTGTCGCGCCACCTCAATGAAGCAGCAGGCAGGGAGGTGCTCCCGATCGCCATTTTGGAGAAGGAACCCTCTGCCGAGTTGGCCCCGGGGCAGAAGGACACCGACAGTTTGCCCCCGTACCCCGTGCTGGATGAAATCCTGAAGTACGTGGTGGAGGGGGATGTGCTCACGCCACATGAGCACGAGCAGGCCAGGCGCAGCGTTGAAGCCCTGGAGCGCACGGCTGAGGGCCGTGCCTTGATCACCCGTGTGCGCCGGCTGGTGGCCCGCAACGAGTACAAACGCCGCCAGGCGCCGCCCATCATCCGGGTGCGGTCGCGGGCCTTCGGCGCTGGCCGGCAGATGCCCATTGCGGCGCAACACGTTTGAGCAGGAACTGAGCGATGAACACACAGAACAAGACCGATCTGGCGGTCGTGGTCGGTCGATTCCAACCCTTTCACCAGGGGCACCTGGCTTTGCTAAGTCATGCCCTGGACGCGGCAGACCATGTCGTGGTGGTGATCGGCTCCGCCTACCAGGCGCGGACCCCGCGCAATCCCTTCACCTGGCAGGAGCGTGCCGACATGATCTCGCGCAGTCTGCCCGAGCCGCAGCGAGACCGTGTCAGCTTTCTCCCGATCCGGGATTGGTTCGACGAGCAGAAGTGGCAAGCCGCAGTTCGCACCGGGGTGGAGCGTCTGGCACAGATGCGTCTGACCCGTCGTGCACCGACCATCACGTTGATCGGCCACCTCAAGGACGACACCAGCACCTACCTTGAGCACTTTGACGGATGGCATTTCCTCGCCATCCCACGTCAGTGCCGGACGGATGCTACGCACATCCGGGACACGTATTTCGGCGGCGAAGGCGCGGCTTTGGAAATTGCGCTCGCGTCCCTGAAGGACGCCGTGCCAGAGGCCACGCAGCGGTTCCTGATCACTTGGGCGAAATCGCCTGAGTACGCTGCCATCTGCCAGGAGTGGCGCATGCTGCAGGCCTACCAGAGGGCATGGTCTGCCGCGCCATATCCCCCGGTTTTTGTGACCGTGGATGCGGTGGTGCGATGTGCTGACAAGGTCTTGCTCATCCAGCGTGGGCAGCCCCCTGGGGTCGGTCTCTACGCCGTGCCGGGCGGTTTCATTGAACAGCGAGAAACCGCCTATCAGTCGGCTCTGCGTGAACTGCGCGAAGAAACCCGCCTGGAGGTGCCCGAATCGGATATGAAGGCGGCTCTGCGGGGGCAGGCCGTGTTTGATCACCCGGACCGCAGTCAGAGAGGGCGCACCATCACGCACGCGTTCTACTTTGATTTGGGCCAGCGGCCTCTGCCGACCGTGCGAGCCGATGACGATGCCCGATCGGCCGAGTGGATCGACATCGCGCAAATCCCCAGGATGGAGGATCGATTCCACGACGATCACTTCCATATGCTGGATCATTTTCTGGGGCTGATCTGAAGATCAATGCACCAGTTGCCCCTTCTTGGCCGAGACACTCACCACGGCCTCCATGCCTGCGGTGAACGCCAGGTAGTCGGACTCCATGCCGTCCGAGAAGATCACGCCGTTGTCAGGCATGCGTGAGCGCACCTTCAGCGGCGAGCCCGGAACAATGTCGCCGTAAACGAGGCTGGCCTGCGAAGACCGGCTGGGAAAGGGCTCGCGCACAGCGAACAGCAGTCTGTCCTCGCCCCATGACATGGGTTGGTACGTCTC
>JACCDZ011720923.1_pt1 | contig 15505 bp, 10 predicted proteins | sample 7449551 | NCBI WGS metagenome assembly JACCDZ01 (sample SAMN15323452, study PRJNA562643) | freshwater metagenome | isolation source: river surface water | place: USA:Blue River Watershed | collected 2017-08-18 | reverse complement strand
TGTTGCAATAGTCAAATTTGGTTGTATATTTGCACTCGAAACATCGCGGGATAGAGCAGTAGGCAGCTCGTCGGGCTCATAACCCGAAGGTCACAGGTTCGAGTCCTGTTCCCGCTACTAAGACAAACCTCAAAAGCAATTTTGAGGTTTTTTTATTTTATGTAAGAATCTTAAAATCGAAATTGCAATAGTATTTCGTTGGTGTTTCTAGCAGCAGCTAGTGTCGGTTGTGTACTCATCTCATACGCAAATCCAAACAACAATCTATTGCTTATTAATACCGTTGCCATGGCTGCATAGGCTTTGTCGGTGCGGTACATACCTCCTAGTTCGAAGGTTTTATCTATTTGCAACATCGTAGTGAAATCTACCGATACCGGTGCGCCATTTACATAACGCAACATAGCCGATGGTTTTAATACTAAAGATGAAAATGCTCCATTTAACGGAACATCATAACCACAGCTTAAATAAAAATGAGGACTATCTGTAGCTACACTAGCATACCCTAAATCGTTCTTGGCTTTCTTAGCATTGAGCAATCTCGGAATAGATAACGAAATATACATCGGTCCTTCTTTGTACACTGCTCCTACTCCTACATTAGGATTGAACGTGTTGATGGAACCTAAGGCAGGATCTGATTGTACATTATAGGTTTCTAGGCCTGTGGTATTCACATTGTATGAATTCCCTCCCGCTTTGATTCCAAAATACAAATCAGCTGTCTCGCTCATTTTTAACTTATACGAAAAGTCTAAGCTTACATAGGTTTGTTTCTCAATAAAGGTTTTGTCATTGATCACAGTCATTCCAAATCCAAGATTTTTGCCTAAGGTAGTGCCAAAAGAAACAGCTTGAGTCTCTGGTGCATCGGCAACTCCTGTCCATTGCTTCCTTAAAGTGCTCGTGGCTACTGTTACGCTATCAATACCCGCATAGGCCGGATTGACTAAATTCATGTGCTGACGGTAAAAACTATACGCAGTCTCTTGTTGTGCCATAGCAGCACTACTTATTAAAAGTAGTGCCATGGCTAGTATATTATGAATTCTTTTCATCTTGTTGTTCTTTTTTATTAGTTTGGATTATTTTGTGATGTATAACCAACCTTGTGAGTCAACACTGCCATCTCCTCCTAAATCAATTATGTATAAATAAGAGCCTGACGATGGAAGACTTTTATCATTATCTCTATAATGTCCATCCCAATCGTTTTTATAATCATTAGAGTAAAAAACTTCTTTACCCCATTTGTTAAATACACGTACAATAGTTCCAGGATGATTCTCGATATTATAAATAACCCAAGTGTCATTTACGCCATCGCCGTTTGGAGTAATCGCTTGAGCAATATTCAATTCAATTAGGTCACAAATGTCTCCTTGACCATCTCTGTCTCTATCGGCCTGGTTCGAATTTGGTGAATTCGGACAGTTATCTGAAGTGTTATTCACTCCGTCGCCGTCTTTATCAGTATCACATCCATCGTTAATGCCATCGGCATCCAAATCAGTTCCATTATCTGGAATTCCATCTCCATTAATATCCACATCACATCCATCTAAAATTCCATCATTGTCATCATCTGTATCGGCATTATTACCTATTCCATCTCGATCCGTATCGGTCCACTCGTTTTTATTTATTGGGAAAGCATCGTTAACATCTGATACACCATCGCCGTCATCATCCGTATCTATAGAATCTAATACACCATCTCCGTCAGTATCTACTATTTGATTATTTGCAACAGTATCAATTAATAAAGTAAATTGTACAGATGCTGTCCCCGCTAAATTAGTTGCTGTAATTGTAAAGTTGGTAGCCGTTAAATCTACTGTTGGCGTCCCAGAAATAGATCCCGTTGTGGTATTTAATGTTAATCCAGCAGGTAAGTTGGGACTAATTGTAAATGAACTAACTGCTCCGCCAGAACTAGTAACAGTAATCGTTGTAAATACCGTATTTATAAGTCCGCTATAACTAGTGTTTGCAAGGGTTATGCTTGGCGGTGCCAGAAATTGTATACTAGTATTGGTTACTGATGCTCCTGGACTTCCATAAACATCCTGGTAACTCAACGTAAGATTATATGTTGTAAAAGCCAAAGGACTTCCTGAAACGACATGACTAAGTAAAGTAGGATTGCTTCCAACGGGATAAGCAAAAGTAGTAGAAGTTGCGTTGGTCATTGTCCATACAATTGGTGTTCCTCCTGCAGTTGGAGTAAAAGTCAATCTAACGCTACCTGCTAGTGGTGTTTCTGGCAAAGTATAAATAATGTTCAATGTACTAACTCCTGAAGTGCCAGTGGCTGGGGAAGTTAAAATTGGTGGTTGGGTTGTTCCTACGCCTACCGTTAATAAAGCCGTAATAGATACTGAGTTATAATTAACATCTGAAGCTTGAGTAGCAGTAATAATAGCAGTTCCTACTCCTACCATAGTAACTGTAGTGCCACTAATTGTTGCTACGGCAGTATTACTTGAAGTATAACTAATTGCTCCTATTCCTCCTGAACTTGTTGGTGCTGTTAAAGTAAATGATGGACTATCTATTGTAGTAGTGATTACATTGAAATTACTCAACACAGGCGTTGCTTTACCTACAGTTAAAGTAGTTGACGTTAATCCTGCCAAGTAGTTAGCATCTGTAGCCTGAGTGGCTGTAATTGTTGCAGTACCCACACCTACGATAGTCACAGTGGTTCCTGAAATTGTGGCTACAGCTGTGTCAGTTGAGGCAAATGTAAAAGCGCCTGTTCCATTAGAAGTTGGTGCGGTTAATATGAATGCTGCATCACCAAATGTTTTAGTAATAGCTGCCATTGATGTAATTGATGGGGTGGCTTTATCAACTGCAAACGACAAGGTATAAGAAGTACTTCCAAAACTATTAGTTGCAGTTACTACATAAGATGTAAGAGTGGTTGCTACTGTTGGTGTACCAGAAATAACACCTGTCGTGGTATTTAAGGTTAAGCCTGTTGGCAATGCTGGACTTACACTAAAACTAGTTGCAGTTCCGGTAATTGAAGGTACTATATTATTTACAACACTATCTTTTGTAAAAGTAGAGGGAAGATTATACGATAAATTTGCCGGCGGTGCCAGGAATTGTATACTAGTATTGGTTACTGATGCTGCTGGATTTCCATAAACATCTTGGTAACTCAACGTAATATTATATGTTGTGAAATCTAAAGAACTTCCTGAAACGACAGGACTAAATAAAGTAGGATTGCTTCCAACGGGATAAGCAAAAGTAGCAGAAGTTGCATCATTCATAGTCCAGACAATTGGATTTCCTCCAGTCGAAGGTGTAAAAGTCAATCTAACACTACCTGCTAGTGGTGTTTCTGGCAATGTATAATTTATATTTAATGTACTGACTCCAGATGTGCCAGTCGCTGGTAAATTTAAAATTGGTGGTTGGGTTGTTCCAATTGTTACAGATATAATTTCAGTATCTGTACAACCATTGTTATTAGTATACGTTATTGTTGTTGTTCCCGTTAACAATCCATTTATAACTCCTGAGTTTGAAACTGATGCTATAGTTGGATTTGAAGAAACCCAAGCATTACTAGAAGCGGCAGTTGTTGTTGCAGTTAGCGTAACAGCATCTCCAACTCCAACAGTGGTACTCCCTGAAATCACTGGTAAAGGATTTACCGTAACATTAAAACTTGCAGTATTTGCTGCTGTACATAAACCACTTGTTACCACTGCGCGATAGGTTGTGTTTTGAGATAATGCAGGGGTGGTAAATATGGTATTTGTTTCGCCAGTAACATCAGTCCAAATAGGACTATCAAAACGTTGCCATTGAACAGCACCAACATTTCCGGATAATGTTAGACTTGCCGAAGCCCCTGAACAGATGGAAGCTGAGCCAGCTATTGTGCCAGCATTAGAAGACGGTGATACCGTAATCGCTCCGGAAAAACCTGAAGTTAATGAACTACAACTACTCGTAACCACACAATAATAATACAAAACCGAAGCTATTGTAGTATCCGGAGTATAAGTTGCAGTCGTAGCACCTGTAATTAAGGTGGCACCAGAAGTTGATGCAGTCGTATTTGAATACCACTGATAACTAAGCCCTGCCCCAGTTGCCGTTACCGATAAATCTGTTGGTGTTCCATTTTGGCAATAGGTTTGTGCAGTTGTAGATGGCTGTCCTGTTATGGCTGTTGCTGTATTTAAAAAAACCGAAGCTACGGTCGAATAGCTTACACACGAGTTATTAGTAACCGAAGCTCTATAATATAAGGTCCCGGTAATTGCAGGAGTGTTATAGGAAGCTGTAGTAGCTCCCGATCCCCCTGTTACATTAACCCAACCGGTCACCCCATCTACTGATTCCTGCCATTGAATGGTTCCAGAATGTCCTGTAAGAGTGATGGTGGTCGATGAACCTAAACATACTGCTGGAGCTATGGCTGTGGCTGTTCCTCCTAATGAACCGGGTATAATAGTAACCGATGCAACACTTGAAGGAATATAACATGGATGATAACCAACTTGCGCCCTATAATACGTTGTTGTGGTCAATGCTGGAGTAGTATAGGTAGTCGTAGTAGAACCCGAACCTTCTGTTGAAACTATTGTATACCAAAACGTACCATTGGTTGATTTTTGCCAATTAATACTAGTTCCCGTATAACCTGTTAGAGATATGGTAGTGGTTGAATTAGGACATATTGATGTATCTGTGGCTGTCGCTGTTCCTCCCGCAGTTGGTAATGGTATAATTGTATGAGATCCTGAAGCCTTTGAAGTTACCGAACCACAAGTTCCAGTAACCACACAATAGTAATACAAAGTTGAAATTGACGAAGTATCTGGCACATATTCATTTGATGTTGCTCCTGGTATTAAGGTTCCTCCTGATGTTATGTATGGATATCCACTGATAGTATTCGAATACCACTGATAGTTTAACCCAGATCCCGTGGCTGTTACACGCAAAGTAGGTGCTTGAGAATTTTGGCAAATACTTCGAGCTCCAGTAAAAATATTTGACGCATCGGCAATAGTCGGAGCTGTACCATTACCAATTGTACTTGTTATATTAAACGTTGTTGGGGTTGCCCCAGTAGATGCTATTGTAATAGTTGTAGAATATGAAGCTGCAACAGAAGGTTTTTGTCTTACATAGACCGTTTTAGATGCTACACTTCCAGAGTTTGGAATGAACGTTAAAGAGCTGAAATAGCTAATACCAGTTAGGGAAAATTCAATATTGGATGGATCACTTGAAGTAATTTCAATATTTTGAGTTAAATCTGAACCACTAACCTTAAAGGTTTGAGCAGTTGAAGGTGAATTAACACAAGCCAGTAAAGGGTTAATAGCAGAAATCCCAGTTGTTGTAATTGTAGATAGTGAAACCGTAAAATTAGTAGCGCTTGTTCCAGTTCCGTTAGGTGTTGTAACGGTTATTGGTCCAGTAGTAGTCCCAACTGGTACCGTTGCCGTAATTTGCGTGGGTGAATCTACTACAAAATTGGTCGCGTTGGTTCCATTAAAACTCAACGTGGTAGCTCCGGTAAAATCAGTTCCGTTAATTACAACCGTCGATCCAATTGCACCAGATGAGGGTGTAATTGTGCTAATGGCTGGAGGAGGATTAACCCATACTGTAGCAGTTGCTGTCCATATATCGTATGAGGCAGGAGTGCCGTCTAAAGAGGGGTATGGTCCCGTATCTGAATGAATAAGATTAGATCCCGAAGCATTTGTATCATAAAAATACAATCTGAATTTTAATTGAGTTCCCGTAAAATTGCTTAGAGTATTTAAGTTGACAGAAGACAATTTGTATTGCCAATCAGAACCGAAAGAGAATAATCCAAGCCTAGTGGCATAGTTATCTTTACTCCATCGTAATTCAAATTTAGTAGAATAATTGGATCCTCCTCCCGTAATTACAAATCTATCCAAATCTATATTTACATTGCTACTAAAATTTATGGTGTATTCTACATAAGGAGCTGTTGCAGGATCTAATGTACTACTAGCATTCGTAATATCCCAATTGGTTCTAGGGAAATCTTTAGGAGATATTCCGCTACCCCCATAATCAATAGTTGCACTCGAAACTAAACTAGAATTAAAATTTGATGCAGATTGACTTACAGGATATGAACTTGTAAAGGTGTTAAATTGTCTAAAATAGACTAACTTATTACTCGCTCTTGGAACACCTGCAAACAGGTTAGAAGCAGTAATCAAAAAGACAAATAAAGTAGTTAAAAAAAGTAGTTTTCTAATCATAATAATAGAAATGTGGGGATTATAGCTAAAAATACATTTAACCAGCAAAAATATTTCAATGTAATGACAGACGTAAAAACCATCCTAAAAAGTAAGTCCTCATTTCGGGTTTAAAGGACTAAAACACCGACCAAATACATTATTTTATATCTTTGTGCCGCAAAACCCCACAAAAATGTTATTATACCTATCCATTTTTACAATTGTATTATCGATGCTACTTTTTGTTCATAATTGGAAATCCAATCATAACACGCTGTATCTTTCTTTCGTATTTATACTCATGTGCCTTTTTGGAATTACCCATCATTTCATGTCGCATAGTAATTCGCGTTTTGGGCTGGCGATTTTTTTCAATCATTTTGCCCCACTGATGTTTTTAATTGGTCCCTTTTTGTATTTTTATGTTAGGGGTACTTTAAAAGACCAATACGCACTTTCTAAATTTGATGCTTTTCATTTTATACCAGCGCTGATTGCCTTAATTGGAACAACTCCCTATATTTTTCAATCTTTTGAGAATAAATTACGCATCGCTGATCGTATTATTGACAATGTAAATAGCGTGAACCAAATTGATGTCAATCTTTTCTATAAAATTGGTGGAAGTTTAGCATTGCGCGCTTTTTTTGGATTTGTCTACTTGCTCTATTGTATCTATTTATTGTGGCAGTATTATCCTTCTAAAAAAGAAACGCTTCAAACACCAAGAAAACAGTTTTGGATTACCTACCGATGGTTATGCATCCTATTAGGCAGCTTACTCACAATCAATATCAGCCTAGCAATTACCGCATTACAACCTGCTTCGCTTATTGTTAGGGAAAACTTTTTTGCTGATGGCGATGTATTCTATCAAATTACAGGAATGGGGTATTTTGTTTTGTCTATTTCGTTGTTGTTGTTTCCTGAAATCTTATACGGAATGCCAAAAAGAATCGAACAAGCTACAACAAAGAAGAAAAAAACAAAGAGCAAAACCGTATCTGATGAAGATCCATTTATTGAGGTAAACGAATCCATCATTGACTACCTTAAATCTCAAAAACCCTATTTGAATCCCGATTTTGACATTAGTAATATTGCTTTTGATTTAAAAATTCCACAAAATCACGTATCCTATTGTATTTCAAATATCATGAACACTCGATTTACAAAGTTAAAATCAGAATTGCGTATTCAACATGCTATTGAATTATTAAAAGACGGTCATAATTCATCCATTACCATTGACGGAATTGGTATCCAATCTGGATTCAAAACTCGATCTTATTATTACGAAGTTTTTAAAAAAGAAACTGGATTTACCCCTAGTGAATACCTTGAAAATATAAAGAAAAAAACAGTGTAAGATATACGATACACGATATACGATTTACGATATAAGATGTATAGTAAAAATAAAAAACCTCAAGAACAATCTTGAGGTTTTTTTTATGTTAACTAAAACGAGTTAATCTAATTCAATAGCAGTATCATTTTAGTATAACAATAGTATGACTATTTAATGGTATGATCACTGTGTCCATTTTGCACATCATGCAAAAGAGCATCATATTGATCTGAAACACCGTCTACTAAATCTTCTATTTTTGACTGTAATTCATCCTTATAAGCCGTAGCTTTATTCATTACCCTTTTTCTAGTTTTAGATCCTTTGGCTGGTGCAAATAAAACTCCCACTAAGGCACCGATAGCTACTCCTGCTATAACTCCTACTACTACTTTGTTTGATTCCATGATATTAATGTATAATTAGTTAACTTTTGTATTTGTTTCCCTGAATAATTCGCAATAAAAAAGAGATTATGGCTATGACCAAAAGAGCATGGATCAAACCACCAATTCCATAACCTAAAAATCCAATAACCCATAATACTAATAGCACAATGGCTAAAGTGAATAAAAAATTTCCCATAAGTGAAGTAGTAAAAAGTGAATACTATTTTTTGATTTGCTTACTTAAATGTACCTCACTATATCTCCTACCAAAACTAATATCGACGAATAGCGACTATTTCCGTTTACATTCAAAAAAGAAGTTTTTAAAACGAGACTTATTAGTACTTAATTAGTATTTTTGAAAAAATATCTCTTTCCTTTTGAAAAGTAATCATTCGTACCAAATCTATTCTTCCACTACTCAACTTCCTGAAAAATGGAATGAGTTGGCCGTTGCTACAATTTTCTTATCGAGAGAGTACCTTACTATTCTTGAAAAATCAGCTCCTGCTAATATGAGCTGCCATTTTATAGGTTTATTTGAGAACGAAAATTTAGTTGGGATAGCCGTTTCTCAATTTTTAGATTTGAACCAATTGGAATCTTTTGGAGATCGAGATCAATGCATCAAATCATCCCTACGTAATATTGCCTTTAAGAATTTCTGTTCCCATATATTATTAATTGGCAACAATACCTTAACAGGACAAAACGCTTTTATAATTTCGGAAAACGCCAACGGAACAGAGGTTTTAAAAACTTTAAAGAAAGCTGTCTTAGCGCTCAAAGAAATTTTCAAAAAGAGAGGGACGAAAGTACATATGTGTTCGTTAAAAGATTTTTGCGAAGACGGTTTACACCTTTTTGAAATACCAGAATTTGATCCCTATTTGCGTTTTACAACCCAACCGAATATGCTTTTTGCGGTGCGTGACCAATGGAAAACTGAAGAAGATTATGTAGCAGCCTTATCCAAAAAATACCGGGACCAATACAAACGTGCTAGAAAAAAAGGGAGTGGATTAACCAAAAGACAATTGTCTTTAAAAGAAATTATTGCGCAAGAAGAAGTAATCTATGATTTGTATTACCATGTAGCCCAAAGTGCTCCTTTCAATACCTTCTTTCTTCCTAAAAATCATTTTGCGGTTTTTAAAGAACAGCTTCAAGAAAACTTTTTGTTCTATGGGTATTTTGAAAACGAAAAACTAATTGGATTTAACACCTTAATCAAAAACGGTAGTGATTTAGACACCTACTTTTTAGGCTATGACGACAGTGTTCAAAGAGAGAAAATGCTGTATTTAAATATGTTGTACGATATGATTGGCTATGCCATCAAAGAGCAATTTAAGACTATTATTTTTGCCCGAACAGCGCTTGAAATTAAAAGTTCGGTTGGCGCAACTCCTTTGAAAATGTATGGTATGATGCGCCACGACAACAAATTTATCAACAAACGTTTGGATTTCTTTTTTCGCTATTTAGAGCCAGAAACGATTTGGAAAGAGCGCCATCCTTTTCAGGATTAAGTTTTTTTTGCCACAAAGGCAACAAGGCGCTAACAAATTGAACTACAAATTATCAATCTCTTCCTGAACGATTTCCCAATCCAAAAGCAATTGATCTAAGTCGGCTTTCTTTTTATTATATGCCGTAAAAAAAGAAGCGTCTTCAATATGTTTGTCGTAATTGGACGCTAACATTTTATCGTCGTGTTGAATGTCTTTTTCCAATTGCTGAATTTGGCTTTCAATCTTACTTAATTTATTTTGAAGGGTTTTCCCTTTTTTCTGGTCTTCGTAGGATACTTTTTTGTTTTCTTTAGGTGCTTCTTTTTTAGCAATGTCTTTTTTCTCGACTTCACGCATGTTTTCTAAATTGCGTTGTTCCAAGAAATAGTTGATGTCTCCTAAATATTCTTTTATTTTTTGGTCTTTGAATTCATACACAATATTGGACATCCCTTGCAAGAAATCCCTGTCGTGAGAAACTAACAATAAGGTTCCTCCAAATTTTTGCAAAGCGGCTTTCAACACATTTTTAGATTTGATATCCAAGTGGTTCGTTGGCTCATCCATCAATAACACGTTAATCGGTTGCAACAACAATTTACATAACGCTAAACGGTTTCTTTCGCCTCCAGAAAGCACTTTTACCTTCTTTTCGACATCGTCACCACGAAACAAGAAAGAACCCAACATATCGCGTACTTTAGAGCGATTCGTATCCATAGCGGCATCTTCCATCGTCTGAAGTAAAGTAATTTCTCCATCCAAATACTCCGCTTGATTTTGGGCAAAATAACCCAACTGTACATTATGTCCCAATTTAATGGTGCCTTCGTATTCAAACTCATTTACAATCGCCTTAATAAAAGTCGATTTTCCTTGACCATTTTGTCCCACAAAAGCAATTTTGCTTCCGCGTTCAACGAGTAAATTAATATCTTTTAGAATCGTTTTATCTCCGTAGCTTTTTGTCACATTCTCTGCCTCTACTACCACTCTACCTGGTTCTTTAGACACCGGAAAAGAAATATTCATCACAGAATTATCATCTTCGTCCACCTCAATACGTTCTACTTTATCCAATTTTTTAATTAAGGATTGCGCCATCGAAGCTTTGGATGCTTTGGCACGGAACTTCTCAATTAGTTTTTCCGTTTCCTCAATTTTCTTAGCTTGATTTTTTTGGGTAGCCAATTGCTTTTCGCGAATTTCATGACGTAATTCTAAATATTGCGAATAGGGTTTGTTGAAATCGTAGGCTTTTCCTAGTGAAATTTCAATAGTTCTATTGGTCACGTTGTCCAAAAACATTTTGTCGTGCGAAACAATCACCACCACACCAGGAAAATTACGTAAAAATCCTTCTAACCAAATGATACTCTCAATATCCAAGTGATTCGTTGGCTCATCCAGCAGTAAAATATCATTGGATTGCAATAACAATTTAGCCAACTCAATACGCATTCTCCAACCTCCAGAGAAAGTTTCAGTTTGATTATTAAAAACCTCTCTTTTAAATCCTAAACCCAACAGAATTTTTTCGGTATCGCCCACATAATTGTAGCCGCCTAATAATTCAAATCGGTGCGTATAATCAGATAAATCTTCAATGATTTGGGAATATTCTTCACTTTCATAATCGGTTCGGGTAACCAATTGATGATTGATTTCTTCTAGCTTTTTTTCGACAATTTTAATTTCGGTGAACGCTTCATAAGCTTCTTCCAAAACCGTTCTTCCTTGTTCAAAGTCGATATCTTGACGCAGAAAACCCATTCGAATTTCTTTCTCTTGGGCGATACTTCCTGAATCTGGAGCAAAATCGCGCGCTAAAATTTTTAGCATGGTCGACTTTCCAGCGCCATTTTTACCTACAAGACCTACTCGGTCTCCGGCACCAAGGCGAAAAGTAACTTCTTCAAATAAATAAGAACCTCCGAATGAAACGGATAAATTGTGGATATTAAGCATAGTTTGTGACTAATGTTACATTGGTACTTTTAAAATAATGTACCTTTGTTAAAAATTTTTGCAAATGTTAAAAAAAGGATCCAAACTAAATAGTATTTTAACAGGAAGTTGTCCTAAATGTCAAAATGAAAGCATGTATGTGGATAAAAATCCATTGCATTTAGGAAAAGTGCTTAAAATGAATGAAAATTGCAGCCATTGCGGTTTGAAATATCAAATTGAACCTTCCTTCTTTTATGGCGCTATGTATGTCAGTTATGGTTTGAATGTAGCGGTAGGTGTTGCGGCATTTATTATTGCAAATGTGTTTTTAAGCTTGGACTTGGTGCAAAGTTTTTTCGCTATCATTGGAATGGTAGTAGTAGCATTTCCATTTGTAGTTCGTTGGGCAAGAAATATCTACATTAACATGTTTATTTCGTATGATCCAAATGCGGCTAAGCAATAAATCTACTTATTTTTATTAGAAAATCGCTGAATATCAATTTCTTTAACCAAAGGGATTTGATTTTCAATTGCATTGTATAAGGCGTCTGCCATAGCCGGCCCGAGCATTACCCCTCGGGTACCTAAACCATTCAAGAGATGTATTCTTTTATGAACGGCATGTGTTCCTACTAGCGGTCTTCGATCTCTAACGGTTGGGCGCACTCCAGCAAAATGAGATACAATCTCAAAATCACAATCAATAATTTCTTGAATTCGCGCTACCAATTCCGTTTTACCTTCCTCTGTAGGCAAGTCCGTTTTGTCTTTCCAATTGTAAGTAGCACCCACCTTGAATAAATCATTGCCTAAGGGCAAAATAAAGACGCTGGTGTTCACAATTACATCCAAATCTAGTTCAGGAGCTTTAATGATAAACAACTCACCTTTGGTGCCGTCTAAGGGCAAATGATTGAAATATGGATTAGCATGCAGTCCAAAACCTTCTGCAAAAATGATATGCTTGGCTTTAATGTCTTTGTAGTTACAACAGTTTTCTTCAAAACTAATGGCAGTATAATCCAATGCCTCTTGACGAAACCGATTAGTATCAACTAAATAATTCCTATACGATTCTAATAATGAAGCCGTATCAACATAACCCGTATGCAAAACTTCACCATAACCAAATGGAGCAGTAATTCCCTTATACGCTTTGAAATGCAAATCTGTTGACAAAAATGGAGCTAGGTTTGGTTTGTCAGAAGCTGAAAACCAATTGTTCTGCTCCTCGACAGAAAAGAACTTCCTTAATATAGGCATTTTATAATCGAATTGATTTTCGATTCTAGGCTTTAATTGCGCATAAAAAGAATTCATGGTAACCAATTGTGATTGCGCCTCCCATACTTCACTAAAACGCTTTAAAATGACCGGATTGTACAAACCTCCTGCAATTTTTGAGGAGTTTTGAGAATCGTTATCGACCACGAAAATCGTTTTACTATGTTGCAAGGCTTTTTCGGCAAAAGAAATGCCTGCCAATCCACAACCCACAATTAAATAATCAATCATAACACAATTTTGAATACTACAAAGTAAGAACTTTAAAAGAAAAAACTCTTACCATTGGGTAAGAGTTTTTGTTATTTTTCAGGAATCAAATGCATTAATAATTCCACATATCTTGTTCGAAACCACGAATCTTTTCTTTTACTCGATCAGACTCCAACAACTGATTCTGTGCATTATCCTTCATGTAATCTTTAATATCTCTATCGCCGTACACATTTTCCTCCTTATAAATCACACTATTAAAACGACGTGAATTTAATATTTGATCAAAGGATATTGGCATTGAAGAGTTTTTCTCGTTAAATGCTTTCGCACTGTACAGGGTTTCTCTTGCATCTGGGAAGAAAACCCAAAACAATTCAATAAAATCAGGATCTTCACTATCCATGGTATATACATCCGGTGTTACAGGACAAATCCCTAACAAACGGTATTTCAGTTCTCCTTGACGTTTATCAAAATACCATAATCCTTTGATTTTGTATTGGGTAACATCTTGTGATGTCAAATCTTGTTTTACAATGTATTCTGGAGAAATTCTAGAACCTGCATTCAATTGTTCTCTACCGGCATCAGTAGTATCAATTCGAGATAAAGAAGCTGTAATGTCTTTAAACGATTTTTTGGTATTGAAATAACTATCTGTATAGATTTCGGTTATTTTACCTTTTTTAATCCCTTTAATCAATACATCGTACAATGAACGTCTTTCTGGACCTACGTTAGCGGTATCAATTGGAAAATACAATGGAAAGTTAATTTTTTCTCCTAAATCGATAATTTCCCAAGTCGTTCTACTCATCAAAATATCTCTATCATGAACATACCCATAAGCCAAAGGTTTGTCATTATCTGAAATCAACTGAGCCGCTGATTTAATGCCAATTTGACTTGGATTTTTTGCATTAAGCAAATTAGCCTGTCCATAATTGGTAACACTAAAACTAATTGAAAAAATAGCTATTAAAAAACTTCTAACGTTCATCATTTTTGAATATATTGAGTAGTTTGTTCTTTCTACTTATTATTGTATTTCATAAATTACCGGAGCCGTTCTTGGAAGCATATAACTTCCCGCACCCACTAATTTAGTTTTAATTTCAGAAATGGTAACTTGATCTCCTCTTCCAGCTTTAGCCAAAACAGCTTTACATTGTCCATTCAATTTATTTCCTGGCACTACAACTGTGGGTTGTCCTGTTACTTTAAAGTTAAACCCAACTACATCTAAACCAACTTCGAAATCAAAATCAACTAATTTGGCTCCAACTGTAGAAATTTCCAAGCTTGATTTTGGTCCTTTAACTACACCCATTTCTCCTCTAATTGTTCCGACTGGCCCAGGAATTCCTTTAATTCGGAATGTCTTTTTATCTGAAACCGTAGATCCGTCAGGCAATTTACCTGTAACACTAATTACAGCTTCATTTCCTGCTCCAGGATTCATCACATATTTACCGGCACCTACAGAACGTAAACCAGGACCGCTTGCAGATACTTTATCTGCTGATACTCCCGCAAAAGATATCGACATTGGATTAGAAACTCCTCTGTAAACTACATTCATCTTATCAGCAGAAATAGTCGCAGAATTTGGACGAGGAACTACTACATATTTTCCTTCGAAAGCTAATGGAATAGTTTCACCATCTTGAACGAAAGTAAATTTACCATTGATTTTTTGTTCGCCAACACCACCTGCTGTTAATGAGATTTTAGCTTGCCCATTTTCTAATTTACCAGGACCTTGGAAAGAAGTAGGTTTTGTATTGGCATCGTATTTACCTAATACTACTTTACCTGTTACTTTTTCACCTTGGTAATAGGCATTTTTGTCTAACACTACTAAAGCTGTAAAGTTTTTCATAGATGAAGCTTCAACTGCTGCTTTCCCTAATAAAATACTATAAATATCGGCTTCCGCTTTCTTTACGTCATTTTGAAACGAAGTCAATTTTGTTAAAGAGGCAATTCCTGGAAAACCTTTGAAATGGTAATCCAAATACATTTTGGTTACACCTTCACCATCTTTAACATCAGCCGTTGTGAACTTTGAACTAATCTCATCAATCACACCTTTTAACTTGCTATTGTTTCCAACTGCACCTTTCATATCGGCTACATATTTAGAAAATTGAGCAACAATTTCTTTTCCTTTTTGAGAATATCCGTCACCTTCAAACCAACCTTCGTCAATTGCGGCTCCTTTATCCATTGCCTCATAAGGCAATTTACCAGTTTCCTCATCTAGTTCTACTCCTTCAGTTGCATCTGCTTTTAGCGTACCTATAAATTCGTAAAATTCTTTAGAAATTTCTGCAACTTTTTTTGCATCTGCTGCAGCTTGTATAAAGTGAGCATCTTCACCCGCTTTTTTATCTAATGCTTGCAACATACTTGCATTCATTGATTCTGCACTTAAATTTGCAGCATCAAATTTTTCGTTCATTAATCCAAAAGCCGATAATACTTCTTTGGACATATTTAAAGCTAACATTGCGATGAAAACCAGAT
>JACCDZ011098714.1_pt1 | contig 15514 bp, 12 predicted proteins | sample 7449551 | NCBI WGS metagenome assembly JACCDZ01 (sample SAMN15323452, study PRJNA562643) | freshwater metagenome | isolation source: river surface water | place: USA:Blue River Watershed | collected 2017-08-18 | reverse complement strand
GCGGTTCAGCGCAAGCGCTGTCGAGCGGGAAAGGGGTGCCTTTGTAAAACCTACGGTTTTACCCCTTCGGAGCCAGCTAAAGCTGTCCAAAACCGCTTCGCAGTTTTGTCTTTGGATACTTTCTTTGATGCTCAAAGAAAGTAACGGCATAACTGACCTGCAAATCAAACAATTTCAATTTTTGTTGTTGACAAAAACAGCAACCATTACTACATTTGTAGAAATGAAAACTACAAACGTAGTAATAAGGCGAATCATGAAACTTAGTGAATTTGAACTTGATGTGATGCAGCTGCTTTGGCAGCACGAACCGAGTACTGCGGCGCAATTGCATGAGTATTTATCGGCCAATAAAAAGGTGGCTTATACCACGGTGAAAACTATTGTCGATCGTTTGGAGCAGAAGGGCGCGGTGGAGCGGGTTGGCCAACAAGGTCGCTCCATTATCTATCGCTCGCTGGTGGCGCAAAGTACCTTGTCGGACCAAGTGACACCAGGTTTTATGCAGCGTTTTTTTGGTGGTGACTCAAGAAGCTTGATTGCTCATTTTATTAAGCAAGAAGAGCTTAACGATGACGATATCAACTACTTACAAACCTTACTGAAGAACAAAAAACAAGCGAAGTAGGTGCAATTTTATGCTGGATTATTTAATTACTTGTGTCGCGATTAGCTTAAGTGCATTGGCCGCGGTTTGGGGTCTACAGCAAGCGCCTGCCAGAGTTGGTTTTTATTTACTAATGATGGCGTTGCTGAGTTGGTTTGTGCCATGGCAGTGGATGCCCGACACCGCGCTGCCCGAGGTGAGTGTTGAGGCTTGGTGGTTGCTGGACTCTGTAAATCTGCAAACGCCATTGTTAGCCCCGACAGTGACGGTTACGGCGTCATCGCCAGCGCAAAACTATTGGTTTCAGCAGCTCACTTGGGGCCATCTCGCTGCTGCACTTTTGATCTCCGGTCTAGTTTTATTTGCTTGGCGACTTTTTAACTATCTGTTGTTAATTAATCGCTTAGAGCGCAGTGCTATGCAGGAAAATCAGCGTGACGCCGATGGTATTCGTTATCCGATCAAAGTGACCAAGCTGTTCACCCCAGCTATCGCAACGGGTATTTTTAAGCCGACCATCTGGGTGGATAGTCAGTTATTACAACGTGATGAATTGCCATCAGTACTGCTGCACGAAGCCACCCACATTAAACAGGGCGATTTACTGTGGATATGGCTGATTTGTCTGGCGGAGAGCTTGTTCTGGTGGAACCCGTTTAGCCGGTTATTGGCGGTAAAAGCGCGGCAAAAATTAGAGCTGAGTTGTGATGAGCGCTGTTATTCCAAACTTAAACAGCAGTACCAATTAGATTTAGCCAGTTTATTGCTGAAGCCACTCACCGCGCCATCACCTTCGCCGCATTATTGTGCGCAGGTATTAAATATAGTGAACAACAAAGATTTTAATGTGCAAAGAGTAAGAATGTTAAACAAGGAGAAAGTTATGAAGATGAAACATTTAGCTGTTGTTATTGCCGCGTTGTCTATCAGTGCCGTTGCTGCAACCGCCATCGCTGCGAGTGAGTCCACGGTGGTGCCGGATAAAGTCGCCGCTAATCCAGCAAGTTTTAGTGCGGCATTTGATGATCAACAATCGGCATTGTTGAAAGCGGCATTAAATGCCAAAAGTACGCAACCGGCGGAGTTAACTCAAGTTGTTGCCAATATCAACGCCTGGCAGAAAAATCGGATGCCGTTAATTGGCCGCGAAGAAGCGATGTTAAAGCTACAAGCTTTTAGTTTGTTAGCGCATGTCCAGCATAGATTAGGCTTATATCAGGATGTCATTAGCGATTTTGCCGCTTGGTACCCTGAAGGTTCTAAGGTGCCATATTTCCTGCGGAATATCACCGCAATGTCATATTTGCAACTGAAACAACCGGATCAAGCCCTGAATGAACTGGCGATCTTGCAGTCTGAGATCGGCAACGATATTCGCCCAGGTTCAGTGCAGTTATTGGCAAAGGTTTATATCCAAAAAGGTGATTATGCGCAGGCGCTTGCTGCGCTGAATCACCCGGTAGTTCAAGATCACACCATCACGAATATGCTGAAATACTACATCTATACGCAGCAGAATGATGAGGTGCAGTTAGCGAAAATTAAAGCGCAGTTGCCACAAGCGATTGCGAACAAACCTGCAGAATTGCCGGATATCGGCGTACCGGGTTCACCGCTGCTGGTAAAGCTTTAATATCCCAGTCTGCAATCTAGTTTTGCGCTAGACCCGCGTCATGTCGGCCTTTGGCTGTCATGACGCTGGCAGTTTTATCGAAAGGTGGTTCATTACCCTAGCGCATCGTCACCAGCTCTTCAGCAGAGGTCGGATGGATCGCCACGCAGTTATCAAAATCGGCTTTGGTTGCACCCATTTTGATGGCTACCGCAAAACCTTGCAGCATTTCGTCGGCGCCAAAGCCAATGATATGCAAACCGACGATTTTTTCATCGCTGCCGGCACAAACCAGCTTCATCCGTGTTGGCTCTCGGTGTGAGGTTAGTGCGCGATACATCGCGGTAAATTCACTTTGGTAAATTTTCACGCTGTCGCCGTATTGTGCACGTGCTTGCGCTTCTGTTAAGCCAATAGTGCCAATCGGTGGATGTGAAAACACCACTGTTGGCACTAAATCGTAGTTTAGGTGTTCAGTCGGTTTATTGTTGAATAACCGCTCGGCGAGGCGACGTCCTGCTGCCACAGCTACTGGGGTTAATGCGACACGACCGGTGTTATCGCCCACTGCATAGACGCTTTGAATATTGGTGTTTTGGTACTGATCGGTTGGAATAAAGCCTTGGGCATCGGTTTGTACACCAGCCGCAGCGAGGTTGAGCTCAGCAGTGTGAGGCTTACGCCCGATTGCCCAAATCAAACAATCTACTTCCAAGACAAAGCCATTGTGTAAATGTACCAGCAAACTGCCGTCCGCAGCCTGTTCAACATGAGTGACCTGACTATGCGGATGCAATTGGCAGCCATGCTGTTGCATTAAATCGCGTAAGGTATCACTTAAAATCTCATCAAAGTGTCGCAACGCTTTTTCATGTCGCACCAACAGATGAGTTTGTGCGCCCAGTGCTTGCAACACGCCGGCAATTTCTACCGCGATATAACCCGCACCAACCACTGCAACTCTTTTTGGACATTGCTGCAACGCAAAAAAACCATCGCTATCGATGCCAAGTTCAGCGCCTGGAATTTGCGGCCAATCGGGTTTACCGCCAGTGGCGATACAAATGTGGTCGGCGGTATAGCGTTTGCCATCAACTTCAACGGTATTGGCATCAATAAATCGGGCAAAACCGCGAATGACTGTGACATTGTTTTTGGCTAAAACGCGATCGTAAGAGCCATGAATACGGCTGATATACGCATCGCGACTGGCTAATAATGTTGTCCAATCCAAGCTCGACGCTTGAATATTAAAGCCATAATCAGGGGCCAAGGTCAGTGCCTCGGCGATTTGACCGGCAAACCACATGGCTTTTTTTGGTACGCAACCGACATTCACACAAGTGCCGCCAAGCGCTTTGGCCTCGATGATTGCGCATTTTTTGCCGTAACTGGCCGCACGGTTAGCGCTGGCAATACCGCCGCTACCGCCGCCAATGGCCAGATAATCGAAGTGTTCGGTCATGATGAGTTCTCGTTGCTTAATTGCTTGCTTGTTATAGGGGGCAACCAGTAAAAAAACAAGGGGAGCAGTTCGAGATGGCTTCTTGCGGCTGCTTGGATTACTGTATACTGATACAGTAATGTTGAAATGTGATTGATTATCAGGAGTTTGCCATGTCAATTGTTGTAATTTGCTTGAGCGGCGTCGCTGGGTTGCTATTGCTAATGTGCGGTTATTTACAGCAAAAGCGGCAACAACTGCAGATCGAACTCGTGCGCACACAAACCCAATTACTGGCTCAGCAGCAGCAAAATCAAGAACTTCGTAATCAACTGGATATGCAAGTTGATGATGCCAAAGAGCAGCAGACTGAGTTTGCGAAACTCAAAGAAAAATTTGACCGGCTGCAAGTGGTTTTGTCAGAAAAACAGCAACAGTTTCAGCAGCAACTGAGTTTGCTGCAAGAGAATAAACAACAATTGAAGCAAGAGTTTGAGCTGTTGGCCAACGAAATTCTTGAGCGTAAAGGCATCCAATTTCAGCAACAAAGTAGCCAAACACTGCAGCAATTGCTCACACCGGTGCAGGCGGAATTAAAAGGCTTTCGCGACAAAGTGGAAGCTATTCATACTGAAGAGTTAAAACAGCGTTCAGAGTTAAAAACCGAGCTAGTGCAGTTACAAAAACTAAATATGGCCATCACCGACCAAGCCAGCCAGCTTACGAATGCGCTGCAAGGTCAAAAAAAGCTCCAAGGCAATTGGGGCGAGCTGATGTTGGAAAATGTGCTGGAAAATTCCGGTTTGCGTTTGGGTATCGATTATCGGCGCGAAGTCAGTTTCCAAAGTGAAGACGGTCGCCGCCGTCCGGACGTCATTATTGATTTACCTCAGCAAAAACATCTGGTTGTTGATGCAAAAACCTCATTAATCGCCTATACCCGTTATGTAAATGCTGAGCACGAAAGCGAGCGTCGGCTAGCATTACAAGAACATTGTCAGGCAGTGAGTGATCGAATTACCGAGTTGGCCGATAAAAGTTATTACCAACTCTCTGGTTTAAACTCGCCCGAAGTGGTGTTTATGTTTATCCCAATAGAATCGGCTTATGTCGAAGCTTTAAAACATGACCCTTTGTTGTACCAAAAAGCGCTAGAGCGCAACGTCTTGGTGGCAACCCCGACAACCTTGTTGACGAGCTTGAATATTGTCCGGCAGTTGTGGCGGTTTGAACAACAAAATCAACATAGTGCTGAACTAGCGAAACGGGCTGAGCGGTTTTACAGCAAACTCACTGCGTTTTTAGAAAGTATGCAAGGGGTTGGTAAGCAGCTGGATAAAGCGAGAGAAAGTTACGACAGAGCCCTCGCTCAGTTGTACAGCGGTAAAGGCAACTTGATTAAACAGGCTGCAGAGTTTAAAGAACTGGGGGTTGCAGTAAAAACTGAGCTCGCCGCAGAATTAGTGGAAAAAGCACAGTTGGAATTGCCGCAAGGGGTTGAATTATCAACAATTGCTACCGGAGTCTCCGACGAATAGTCGGTTTGTTACTACTGATACTGCCGCTCGCAGGAGCCGCAGTGGCAACGCCTGCGCCAACCGAGCCCTGCCATCTTGTGGCACATCTAAATGAAACCCCAGAAACCGCGCAAGCGGAAGGTCTCACGTTGCCGCGTTGGTATGATTTGCACCAACGGATTTTGCATTTACTCACCGATGAAGCGGGCTGCACCCTAACGGTAGTCGGAAGTCCTTGGTCGCGTTCGTTAAATCTGCTTAAAAGTGGCGAAATCGATTTGATGCTGACCGTCTCCTACACCGACGAGCGCAACCAGTTTGCGGAATTTCTGGGGGTACATTACATGGAAGAGTCGGTTTTGGTGATTGATAAACAATACGCCAGCCGTATCCGAAAATTAACCGATATCTCGTTATTGCCAGGTTTTGTCGGCGTGTTGCGTGACGCTTATTATGGTGAAGAATTTGAACAGGTAAAACGGGACCCCAGTTTTGTGCAGTATTTGTTGTACGCCAATACCTTAACGCAAAAACTCAATTTGCTAAAACGTCAACGAGTGCTGGGCAGTGTGGAAGACAAATCCCAATTTATCGAGTGGAGCCGGCAATATCCGGAATTAGCGCAACGCTATCAAATTGTGCTGACCTTGCACAGCGCGCCAGTTTATATTGTGGCAAGCCGCCAAGGGGTATCCCAAGAACTGCGACAACATCTAAAAACAAGTTGGGCGAAGGTTTATGGCTCCCCGGCACACCTCGCATTACTTGCGGAATTTGGCTGGAGCTTAGATGAAAGCAATTCCGCTGCCAGATAAGCCTCAGTTTATTTGGGTGGGTGGTGCTTTGGACAAGCACACTCGACTTTTAGGTCGCCACGTACGAGCGGATCAGCACTATGTGCAGTGGTTTGAGCACCAACGACTGCGCCGGCTGCTGGAGAAGTTCCCTGCCACACAAATTGTCTTAATTGGTCACAGCTATGGTGCCAGTACCGCCGCCAAACTGGTCGCAGCTGGCCATCAGGTTAATTTATTAGTGACTATCGATCCCGTCGGTTGGGCGCCAGTGCAACTTGCGCAAATCCAACAGCATTGCCAGCAATGGCTTAACTTTCGGGCTGCGGATACCAAAACAAATTTTGCGAATATGGTCGCGCGGGCAGGTGGCTGGTGGCAACAAGCGCCGTTACAGTTTGCGCATCAGCATATCGATATCGCCGCAGACCACGCCCTGGTGGTCAGCAAAGCCCTAGCACACTTGGCATGGTGACTTCCTAAATCGCTAAGCCAAGCACAAAGCCTTATCGCCGTAATGCTGTTTGCTCAAGCACTTGGTCGCAGTAGATTATGAGACGGTCGCATTCAGTTGAAATTGCGATGTGGCAGTTGGTGACAATTTTGTTATGCTGGATTTTTGTCAATTAGCCTGGAGCACATTTGTTATGCCTAATCAAGGAACGTCGTCACTTAAAGGTTTTATGTTAACTGCGGTCGCAGTGTCGCTATTAGCCGCCTGTGGACCAAAACCATCGACTGAGGAGACTGCTGTGACAGCACCAGCCGCTGCAACCCAAGCGACCAAATTGACTTACCCGGTTACTGCTAAAGGTGAAGTTGTTGACACTTACTTCGACAGCCAAGTCGCAGATCCATATCGTTGGTTAGAAGACGATCGCAGCGCGCAAACTGGTGATTGGGTTAAAGCGCAAAACAAAGTGACCTTCGACTATTTAGCGCAAATTAGTTACCGCGAGCAAATCAAACAACGTTTAGAAGCCTTGTGGAACTATGAAAAAATTGGCGCGCCAACGACTGAAGGCGATTACACCTATTTCTACAAAAACGACGGCTTACAAAATCAGTTTGTGGTGTATCGGCAAAAAGCCGGCGCAGCCGCTGAAGTATTTTTAGATCCAAATACCTTCTCTGCCGACGGCACAACCTCACTGGCAGATCTGCAATTTACTGAAGACGGTAAAATTGCAGCATACGCAATTTCTGAAGGTGGCAGTGACTGGCGCAAAGTCATTATCATCGATACAGAAACTAAACAAAAGCTCGAAGCAGAGTTGGTTGATGTTAAGTTTTCTGGCATTTCTTGGAAAGGCAAAGACGGTTTCTTCTATTCAAGTTATGACAAACCAACCGGCAGTGAATTATCGGCGAAAACCGATCAACACAAGCTGTATTACCACAAATTAGGGACTGCGCAAAAAGATGATGTGGTGTTATTTGGTGCCACTGAGGCGGAAAAACATCGTTATGTCGGCGGTCAAGTTACTGAAGATGGGAAATATTTAGTCGTTTCTGCGGCAAACGCGACCTCAGGCAATAAGTTGTTAGTGAAAGATTTAACCAAGCCAGATAGCGCTTTTGTCACTTTAGACGGCGAAGGCAGCGCTGACTACACTCTGGTCGACAGTGCCGGTGATGTGTTGTATTTCGAAACCAATTTCAAAGCACCAAATAAACGTTTGGTCGCCGTGGATATGAAAAATCCTGCGCAAGATAAATGGCAAGACGTTATCGCCGAAACCGGCAATGTGTTATCCGTGAGCAAAGGCGGTGGTTCATTCTTCGCAACTTATATGGTTGATGCGGTATCGAAAGTTCAGCAATACAGCTACGAAGGCAAATTAGTCCGTGATATCACATTACCTGGGGTGGGTACTGTTAGCGGTTTTGATGGTAAAGCCAAAGATACTACTTTGTATTTTACCTTCACCAACTACAGCACGCCGGGCTCTATCTATGCATTTAACCCACAAGATGGTTCATCGCAAGTGCACTTTAAGCCTGCCGTGAAATTCAATAGCGACGATTATGAATCGAAGCAGGTGTTTTATACCTCAAAAGATGGCACCAAAGTGCCAATGATTATCACCGCGAAAAAAGGTATCAAACTGGATGGTAGTAATCCAACTATGCTGTACGGCTATGGTGGTTTTAACGTCAGCCTGACGCCAAGTTTCAGTGTGGCCAACTTAGTATGGATGGAAATGGGCGGTGTTTATGCCGTGCCAAATCTGCGGGGTGGTGGTGAATATGGTAAAGCTTGGCATGATGCCGGTATTCAAATGCGCAAACAAAATGTGTTCGACGATTTTATTGCTGCTGGCGAATACTTGATTGCTAACAACTACACCTCTAGTGGCAAGTTGGCTATTCGTGGCGGCTCTAACGGCGGTCTGTTAGTTGGTGCAGTAATGACACAACGCCCAGATCTAATGAAAGTTGCGCTACCAGGTGTCGGTGTATTGGACATGCTGCGTTACCATACCTTCACTGCCGGCGCAGGTTGGGGTTATGACTACGGCACCGCCGAGCAATCGAAAGAAATGTTTGCTTACCTCAAGGGTTATTCTCCTGTGCATAACGTGAAAGCGGATGTTGCGTATCCAGCGACATTGGTGACCACTGGCGATCACGATGACCGCGTAGTGCCTGCACACAGCTTTAAATTTGCAGCTGAGCTGCAAGCAAAAGCTGGCGGCACTAATCCGCAGTTAATTCGTATTGAAACCAACGCCGGTCATGGTGCTGGGACACCAGTGTCGAAGTTGGTTGAACAAACGGCCGATACTTGGGGCTTCACTTTGTGGAATATGGGAGTGACTAGCATTCCTGCAGTGAAGTAACGGCTACACAAAGTTTTAACGTTTTTGAGCATAACGCCGATTTTATCGGCGTTATTTTTTTCAGCAAGCACGGTCAAACATCCCCGATCCAGTAGTTTATTCATCCTCGACGCGTGGATTTAATTGCCTAAATTACGACTTACATCAACATTGTTACAATTTGACAAGAATTTCTCAGCGAACACACGTGACTTTTTTTTGAGCAGTGCTATCTTAAACAAAAATATAACGGATGTACCTGAAAAGGAGTTGTTATGCTGGTAACATTAATTGGCTGGTTTGTTTTGTTGGTGGGCATGTTGCTCATTCGCTTTCCGCATTTTTGCCAAGTTTTGCGTCAGCAAGATGAAGCGCTGTGGTTGCAACTGGATTCCCCGAGTGGTTATGCGTTGGTGGACCATGGCAAAACCATCGAAGTCTTTAGCTGGTTGCTTGAACGTGGTTTTGAACAATCTTCTAGCCAAGAAGTGCAACAGCTGGGCATCAGTGCCTACAAACAAGCCTTTGTCGCTCGCACCTTAATGTTTAGTGGTTTGAGTATGATGGTACTTGGCTTATTGCATCGAATCTTTTTTGTGTGATACTGCCAACTTGACTCTATGATTAGTTCGAGTTTTGTTGATGCAAGTATGCTTTATTACTGCGCCTGATCCCGCAACGTTATTCCCTAAAAAGCAACTAACGCGCACTGCGGTTTGCGTGCTTTTGTTGTTGTGCAGTGCTGCGGCGCAGGCTGAAAGTCTGGTGATTTTGCTCAATAACGGCGACCGGATCAGCGGCGACATAGTTGCAGAAACCACGACCTCATTACAAATCAAAACGTCTTACGCCTCGCTAATCACTATTGATAAAACGCTGATTAGTCAAAGACAGTCGCCAGCGATGACAACAGAACCGCGAAGTCCAGCAGCCGCGTCATCAGTGAACACCACCGCAGTGAACGCACCAAAACAACCCTGGCAGTTAGAGGTGGATGTTAGTGCAAGTACCCGCCGTGGCAAGGAACAATCCGATAGTTTAAGCGCAAGTTCCCATTGGGAATTGCGTGATTCAGCCTGGCGTTACAGCACAACGGCCGAATTTGATTATGAAATCAAGCAGAATGTCCGTAAGGCTCATAAGTACAAGATAAATCCGGGCGTGGATTACTTCTACAGCCAGCAGGTTTTTGCTCGCACTAAGCTTGATTACAGCTACGACTATCTGGCATCGGACTATAAAAATATTGATGTCAGCCTTGGCCCTGGTTTTAGTTTTTTTAAAGATCGTGACGAACTTCGTTTAGAACTTATGGCCTTGGTTGGGGTGAAAAAGGCCTATTTCCGCGGGGATGAATTCCTGTTGGCATTACTTGGGCAGCGTGACGCCATCAGTTTTCGGTTTGCCTCCTTAGATTACGATTATCAATATGAACCACCAGCAACAGCACTTGAATGGTATGCCAAAGGTTCAATCTTGAAAATGATGGATCAGCCGATTGCACTATTAGATTTTAAATATGAATGGCATAACGAGCTTGGTGCGCGTTATTGGCTGACCGATAAAATCCGGATCAGTTGGTCGATTCAACACGATTGGACTGGCATCGATTTAGTACTAAGTGATGGGACTGTGCACCCATTAGATATGAAGGATATTCGACAAAAACTCAGTATTGGCGCGAGCTTCTAACGCTTTTTCGAAGCGACTAGGGTATCGCTAGGTCGGTATGGTTTTTTAAGTGCAAATTCAATTGCTTACCGTGCTTGTCATGGCTAAGTCATATGCCAACTTCCAACTTCCAACTTCCAATATTCTGCTGGTGAGCAAGTCGGTCGCGCAACCTTAATTTTTGCAAACTTCAAGCCATGTGACGACTTTAAGTAATCGGCAAGCAAAAGGGCTAAATAGCGATTTTGGTGACAAAATAGTAAAGTTTTTGATCCGCGCCAGCTTACAAAACTGCCTAAATTTCCCGCAAGTGTAAAGCGTCTGCATTCGAATTCATTGGGCAGTACAAAAAATGTCATCTATGTTCAGACCCAGCCGGCCAACAAACAACAAGAGCCGGTAAAGACGATACTATCAACATGGCAAGGATTGAATATGAAACTTTCACACATGGCTGCAGCGTTGCTGTTGGCCTCGTCGAGTACTGCCTCTTTCGCGGCGGCACCGACCACTTTTGTCCATTTGTTCGAATGGCGTTGGAGTGATGTTGCGCAAGAATGCGAAACATTTTTAGGGCCAAACGGCTTTGCCGCCGTTCAAGTGTCTCCGCCAAACGAGCACATTCAGGGTTCGCAGTGGTGGACCCGCTATCAACCTGTGAGTTATCAACTCGAAAGTCGTGGTGGCAGCCGCGCGGCTTTTATTAACATGGTGCAGCGTTGTAATGCCGTAGGTGTCGGGATTTATGTCGACGCCATTATCAACCACATGGCTAATGGCAGTGGTGTCGGGACCGCGGGTAGTAACTATGGCAATCGCCAATATCCTATCTACTCAGGCCAAGATTTCCATGCTGCGTGCGCGATCAATGGCTCCGATTACGGCAACAATCGTTGGCGTGTACAGAATTGCGAACTCTCGGGTTTACCAGATTTGAATACTGGTGCGCCTTATGTGCAAAACACCATCGCCGCTTACATGAATGAACTGACCAGCTTAGGGGTAAAAGGCTTCCGTTTGGATGCAGCGAAGCATATGTCGGTTGAAGACATTGCGGCAATTCGCGGCAAGCTGACTGGCGCGCCATTGATTTACCAAGAAGTGATTGACCAAGGCGGCGAGGCCATCACTTCCGGCGAATACACGGGTCAAGGCTTGGTCATCGAATTTAAATACAGCACGCAGCTAGGTAATGTATTTAAAACTGGTCGTTTAGCCTCTTTACGCAATTTTGGCGAAGGTTGGGGCTTTTTACCGAGCAGTCGCGCTGTAGTTTTTGTGGATAACCATGATAACCAACGTGGTCATGGCGGCGCAGGGAATGTGGTCACTTACAAAGATGGCCGTATGTATGACTTAGCCAACGTGTTTATGCTGGCTTACCCCTACGGCTATACCCAAGTGATGTCGAGTTATGACTACAAAGGTGATACTGATGCTGGCGGTCCTGGCATTTCTGTGCATCAGAATGGCCAAGTTAACTGCTTTGGCAGTGATTGGAAATGCGAACATCGCTGGGGTTACATCGCGGGGGCCGTGCAATTCCGCAACAACACGGTGAATGAATGGCGAGTCACCAATTGGTGGGATAATGGCAATAACCAAATCGCGTTTGGTCGCGGTGGCGCCGGTTTTGTCGCCATTAACAAAGAAAGTTATGCCCTAAATACCAGCTTGGCAACTGGCATGGCGCCGGGGCAATATTGCAACGTACTCAAAGGCAAGCGTAGTAGTGACCAAACTAGTTGCAGCGGTGAAGTGATTACCGTGGGTGGCGATGGTCGGATCCAAGCAAATGTTGCGTCTTGGGATGCGTTTGCAATTCATCAAGATAGCAAATTGACGACTGGCGGCGGTACGCCGGGCGCGGATTGGAAGCGCACTGTGGTGTTTATCCAAGCTCAGACCCTCAGTGGCCAAGATATGTTTGTGCGCGGTGGTCTTGATCATCAAGTGGCACTGAATCAAAAAGGCTTAAGTTGTACTGCCACTAACTTTTTGTGCGCAATGCCAATTCGCCATCGCAATTTGAAAAATACTACAACAGCGCCTTGGAAAGCCAACGACAATTACCTCGATTGGTATGGTCGTGAAGCCAGCCAAAGTGCGACCGCCGAGGGGACTCCGCTCGATTGGACGACCAATCTTTGGCCAAGTAGTTGGGGTGCTTTGCGCACAGTGCCGGCGGATGGTTATGGTCAAGAAGTCCTTAACACGTTCGGCCAGCACTATTGGATGATGGATGTTGATATGGACTGTAGCAAAACCCTCAATGGTTGGTTTGAACTGAAGGCGTATGTGAAAAACGGCCAAGGTTGGGAAGGGGATATCAGTCAGGCGAATCCGCCATACGCGACGAAAAACCACTTGGCGCAGTGTGGCAAACTCAACAAATTTGAGTTTGGGAGCTCGGCGGCATTGGTAACCAACTTGTAAACTTTGAATCATCGGAGTAGGCTAAAAACCTGTACCGGCAAAATCAAGGCAACTCAATGAGTTGCCTTTTTTGCGCAATGGAACCTGTGTTGGTTCATCGACCTTACGGGTAAAGATTAATAGCTTTGCAGAGGTAACTTGGGATGGGTTTGATTTCACAACTATTGATAGGTTTTGTCGCGTTACTGCACTTCTATATTTTAGTGCTGGAGATGTTTTTATGGACCAGTCCAAAGGGCCGCAAAGTTTTTGGTTTGACAGAAGAATTTGCTGAGCAATCAAAAGTCCTCGCCGCGAATCAGGGCTTGTACAATGGTTTTCTGGCGGCAGGTCTTGTTTGGGCGCTACTGCAAGGCGCAACGGGTACAGCAACTGCGATATTTTTCTTAAGCTGTGTGTTCGTCGCTGGTGTTTATGGTGGACTCACGGCAAAACCGAAAATTATCTTTATTCAAGCGCTGCCTGCGGCGGTGTCATTGCTAGCGATTTGGTTCGGAATTTAACGAAAATGCCGTTCTAACGATCTCGCGAAATGATTCGCTAAGTCGTTCAGAACGGCAATTCTTCTTGATGTTTCGAAGCTACGATCTGCTAGCTGAGATATACCCGCTTAGAAGCGATATTTTTCAGCACCAGGAATTGGCGCATCTTCCTCATAAACAACAACTTGAACATCGCGGTCACGATCTCGAACTTTTTTACAGAATTCAGCCTTGTGGTTTGAGCCGATTTGTTTTGGTTCCATGTTGCAAGCCATTAACTGCGCTTTCACGCCATATTTGGCAATGTGCTGGTCGATAATTTTTTGCAATTGCTCACGTTGTTCAGCGCTCAATTTAGCGGTTAAAGCATCATAGTTTTTTTGCCAGGTCGGTTCTTTTTGTTCAAGAGAAACCGCCATCCAGACTAAACCTTGAACCATATCAGGTTCGGTACCAGCACCGGCAAGATAATAAGTGCCGACAATATTCTGCGCCACTTTTTCACCGTAACGAGCATATTGCAACAGTACTGGGAAAGCATCTTGATGACGATTTTGCTGCGCTTGGCGCAGCGCGATAGTCAATGGTGATTCGTAAGCAAGGTTTTTAACCAACACAGTTTTGCCAGCAGCAAAGGCTGAAGTGCTAGAGAAAAGTAATGCTGTTAAGCCCATCATTAAAATTGAACGTTTCATAATAAGTCCCTTCATACAGTTAATGCAGACATCCTAGCCGAGCTTTCTAAAAAATACCCACTGCAATGTTTAACAAGTTGTAACAACCCAAATGCCAAAATGAACGCACAACAATAGCTGCGCTATGTTGATTTGTTGATTTTAAGCTTATGTTTTTAAATGTTTTAATCCTGGTTTTGCTGGGTTGCTATGCCTAGGTTTGGCCGATCCCATGAGCTTATGCATACACCAAGAACGCCAGTATTTGATACATCAAGTTACATTTAGCGTGCGAGTTTTTTGATGCGGGAGCGCTATTCGTCAATTTTGCTTGCGATTTGGTGTTGGCATAGTTAGCAAACCTAGTTCATTTAAAATTCAGTCATTGCCAGTAGTTTGGTCGCCAGAACAAACAATTTAGCAATGTTAAGGAAACACAATGAGCTCAATTTATCAATCACTTACCCGCCAATTCCGCTCTTTGCAAGGAGCTCGCGTTATGACAACAGCGCTGAGCGTTGTTGCCATGCTTTTGGGGCTCAATGGTTGTGCAAGTTATACGACACCGGGCGCGGGCGTGCAGTTAACGCAACTCGCCGATGCCGATATCAATGAATTGATGGCCAAGCAGCCCGCGGCGAAATTCCCTGCACGAATTGCTTTTACCCGAGTGCAAGCTTCAGGGTATTCGGCTTACGGGACTGAAAGTTATGGCAACGGCGCATTTAGTGTTGTTACAGCGCGAGAAATGGAAAACGAAGCCGATTTTATGAAACTCGGCCAAATGGAGGGCGTGGCAGGGGTTGCGCCACTCAACCGAATTTTACTGCCTGCACAATTGTTGTCGATCAAAGACTTACGACTCGCCGCGGCCCGTTTACAAACCGATATGCTGTTGGTGTATACCTTCGACACCAGCTTTCATGTGGGCTCCCAGCATTTCGCGCCGCTCAATGCGATTGCCTTGGGTTTTTTAGAAAACAAAGAAGTCACGGTAACCACCACTGCATCTGCGGCATTATTTGATGTGCGCACCGAGTTTTTGTATGGCGTCGCTGAAAGCACTGCACAACAAAGCGGGATGTCATCGCTGTGGAGCGAGGAAAGTGAAGTCGATGATTTACGGAAAAAAGCGGAACAAGCTGCCTTTAAAAGTTTAGTGCCGGAAATGGCGAAGACTTGGCAGCGGCTAGTAAAAGAATACCAAGTGAAACCGCCATTAGCGGCAGCGCCACAATAAAACTCTTCTTGCAAAGACTCGAATGAAAAAGCCCACCGATGTTGCCATGGTGGGCTTTTTTGTGGTTTTGGCGTGTTGCTACAGGGTGTTAGCTGCCGCAACTTGCTGATTTACATATCAATATATTGCGGCCAGCCCAGCAGTGGGTTTTGCAGCCCTTGTTTGTGCTCAAAGGCATCCAGTTTTTCTGGCGATGCATCTTCCAAGGCTAAACT
>JACCDZ010395750.1_pt1 | contig 15527 bp, 26 predicted proteins | sample 7449551 | NCBI WGS metagenome assembly JACCDZ01 (sample SAMN15323452, study PRJNA562643) | freshwater metagenome | isolation source: river surface water | place: USA:Blue River Watershed | collected 2017-08-18 | reverse complement strand
CGCAAGGTTTCAAACGCAACCATTTGCGCAGCTGTAGGAATGGCCATGGTCTGCCATTTTGCGACTCGCGGAGAACCGGAAATAGATATTTATGCGGGCTAATTGCTTTTGCTGTATAATTTATGATAATGGGAATCAAAGACTTATTTAAAACTTCCGCTCCAACGCCAGCACCGGTAGACGTAGCGGCTGCACTCGCGCCATTTAATGTTTACGACCCGACTTATAACCTTCTTAGCAATACCGTTATGGTTAGCCAGCAAGAAGCTATTTCGGTACCGAGCGTGGCACGCGCTAAAGGAATTATCTGCTCAACGGTCGCCAGTTTGCCGAAAGAGCAATATGTTAAAAACACTGGCCAGCATTTAGAGCCTAACCGCTGCATTAATCAACCAGATGCACGTATCCCAGGTTCAGTTACTTATTCTTGGCTTGCGTATGACATTTGGAGCCGCGGAGTCGGTTACGGAATGGTAAACGCGCTTTATGCAGATGGAAGAATCCAAGACTGGTCTTATGTTCCATTTGAAAGAGTAATGCCGCAATACAATTCAAATATGACCGAGATTATCGGTTATCAAGTAGACGGTAAGCCAGTTCCGCTATCTGGAGTTGGTTCTATTATTTACTTCCCTGGTTTGGACGAAGGTTTCTTTAACCGCGCAGGTCGCACAATTCGCGCCGCTGCTTGGATGGAAAAAGCTGCAGAGAATTATGCTAAGAATCCCGTTCCATCGATGGCGCTTAAGTCTACTGGCGCGATGCTTACAGCTGAAAGAATTAGAAACCTTATTCACGGCTTTACAAAGTCACGCCAAGAAAATACCACTGCGTTTTTAAATGCAGATGTTGATTTGCAGATTCTAGGTTTCGACCCTGCTAAGTTGCAGCTTAACGAAGCTCGCCAGTACGTAGCTTTAGAGCTTGCACGCGCAGCGGGAATCCCTGCTTATTTTATTTCTGCCGAAACTACTTCAATGACTTACAGCAATTCAATCGGAGAGCGTAAAGCGCTTGTAGATTTTTCTCTACGTCCGATTCTTATCGCTATTGAACAACGCCTAAGCCAGCCAGATTTTGTCCCAGCTGGAACAGTTATTCGCCATGACCTAGACGACTTCTTACGTGGCGACCCACTACAGCGTGCGCAGGTTTACGAAATTCTTAATCGAATTGGCGCTATGTCAGTAGAGCAAATCCAAGAAGAAGAGGACCTAATCAATAATGGAAATTAATTTTTCTATGAATGTAGTCGCTGCAGATGCGGCTAAACGCGAAATTACCGGACGCGTAGTTACATGGGGCGAAAAGGGTTACACCTCTGCAGGTGAAACCGTGTTCGAGCCTAACTCAATCGAATTTGGCAAGAAGACAAAACTTCTTCTAGAGCATGAACGCACCAAGCCGCTAGGCACTCTTAAAAGTTACGAAATTACACCTGAAGGCGTAGAAGCTACCTTCCATGTCGCTAAGACAAGCGCCGGAGAAGATGCACTCGTTGAAGCAAGCACTGGCCTACGCGATGGTTTTAGCGTTGGTGTAAAAGTTGATTCATGGGAAAACAAAGACGGAGTGATGCACATTAGCGCTGCAAAACTCATCGAAGTTTCGCTGGTCACAGACCCAGCGATAGATTCTGCTCGCGTTTCAGACGTGGCAGCATCAGAAAAAACCGAGGAAGTTCCAACAGAGGAAGTTCCATTAACCGAAGGAGAAGGCCTAGTGTCTGAAACCGTTTCAGAGGCAACCGTTACCGAAGCGGTCGAAGCCTCAAAGCCACAGGTAATTGCAGCGGCTCCAACCGCTCCAGTTGCATACACTTCACCACGCGTAAACCTAGACGTAACAGCTGGTCAATATGCGATGGCACAAATCCAGGCATCACGCGGCGACGCAGATGCTCGCGACCTTGTAGCAGCGCTACAGGTTGCAACAGTCGCAGAAAATACAGGTATGGTTCCACCTAACTATCTACGCGACATTATCGGAGTTATTGACGCATCACGTCCGTTTATTGATTCTATCGAGTCAGCTCCGCTTCCAGCTTCAGGCATGAAGATTTTCACACCTAAGCTTGGTACAAAAGCTTCAGTAGCTGTAACAGCTGAAGGCGCAGAATTTGCTTCTTCAGACACTACCGTAACCTTCCAGGAAGACACAGTAGTTAAGTTCGCAGGTGCCGGAATTATCGACGTCGAACTTCTCGACCGCAGCGAACCCGGATTTTTGGACTTGTATCTACGTGAGCTCGCGGAGAGCTACGCTATCAAGACAGATGCGTACGCAGCACAAATCGCAGCGCAAAACGCTACACAGTCTTCAGCTGCAACAATTTACGCAGCAATCGCAAAGGGAATCGCAGACTCTTACGGAGTAATGCGCTCAACACCTAACCGCTTGCTCGTTGCAAACACAGGTGGAGAAGACGGAATCGACTTCTCTGGTCTTCTTGCCGCAGTAGATACAACAGGACGCCCAATTTATGCAGCTGCAGCACCATCAAACGCTAACGGTCTTGTTACACAGGGTTCAACTTCTGGAACAGTCGCTGGCCTTGGTCTTGTAGTCGATGCAAACTACACAGGAGACGACGCAAATGCTAAGCACGCACTCGTCTACCCATCAAACGCTATGCGCTTCCATGAGAGCGGAAAGATTGAACTCCGCGCAAATGTCGTAGCAAATGGACAGGTTGAAATTGGTCTCTACGCATATGTTTGCGTGGTAAACCGTTACCCAACTGCTTTCCGTAAGCTAAACGTAGCGTAGTCCCTTAATCGTGGGGGGCGGCTGCTCCCGGTCGTCCCCCACCCCTAATAGAAAGTAGAAGAGATGCCATCAATTATCACGGTTGCCCAGTTGCGCCAAGTGCTAGGCGTCTCTTCTGCTCTCTATGATGATACTTATTTAGCAGATGTGATAGACACTAGCGAGCAGGTAATTCTCCCGCTTCTTAATACTTTTAGCTCACCTATCGCCAAGGTAGAGCTTTTCGATAATGTCGCTACTTACACCACCACGCTTATCCATGAATTTACCGAAGGCCAGAGCGTAGTAGTTACAGGATGCGGCGCTCCATTCAACGGCACTCACACAGTTTTAAGCGGCGTTACAGAATATGAATTTTCCGCTGCAATCACAAACGCAGATATTTTAGAAAAAAATGTTATTCCAGCTGGCACGGCTACCCTTTCTGGCGCTTCTACTTACGTAGGCGTTTCAGCTGTAGAGTCTGCCATCCTTGTAGTTTCAGTAGAAGTATTCCAGTCACGCACTGCCCCAGGTGGCCAGATTGAAGGCGTAGATTTTGCTCCAACACCTTACCGAATGGGTCGCAGTCTCTTTAATCGTGTCTCTGGTCTTCTAGGGCCTTATATCGATACCGAAGTGTTAGCTCAATAATGCCAAGCACAATTCTAAGCGCAGTCCGCCAGCCTCTAGCTACAGCTTTAGCAGGGGTTACGGCTAACGTCTTTTCATACGTACCAGAGCAGGTTCCAACACCTGCGGTAATGCTGGTTCCGGATTCGCCTTATATGGAATTTGAAACTATCGGGAAATCAACTTTTAGAACCAAACTTAATTACACGATTACTTGTGCAGTTGCATATAACAGTAATCCAGCAAGCCTAGATAACCTAGAGCAGCTAATAACAAGTGTTGTAAACCTTATTCCTGCCGGATATGAGGTTTCAACGGTCGAAAGACCAACAGTTACACAGGTAGGCGCTAGTAATTTGCTAGTCGCAGATATACGCGTTAGCACCCGCTACACGCAGACAGCATAAGGAGAAATCATGCCAACAACCGTAATTACGGGGCGCGACCTCACTCTAACCATCGCGACAACCGCGTACGATGCGCAGACGACAAGCGTTACCCTTTCAAATAGCCCAACTATCGACGTTTATCAGACACTCGATGGCAAGGCTTACAAGCACACAGACGACCAGTGGACTCTAGCTATTGACTTGCTAGCAGACTGGGGCGCAGCTTCTTCACTTTTTGAAGCCATGTGGACAGCTGCAGAAACAGCACCAAACACCACGCTAGCAGTTTCATTAACTGCGGTATCTGGCGCAGTGTTTACCTGTAATGTTCTACCTGTATTTCCTTCAGTGGGTGGCGCAGCACCTTCAGCGCAGACCGATTCATGGAGCCTTACAGTAGTAGGAACACCAACCGAAACATTTAGCTAAAAATAGGAACGGGAGCAAAAATGAAACTACCTATCACAATCGAATATAACTCTGGAGATGTAGCTACTTACGTAGCGCAACCGCCAGAGTGGGCCAAGTGGGAACGCGAGAAGGGTAAGACTATCTCTCAAGCGAAAGACGCTATCGGGATTTGGGACTTACTTTTTCTCGCCTACCATGCTTACAAGCGTGAAAACGCGGGCAAGCCTGTAAAGTCATATGAAATCTGGAGCGAGACCGTTGCAGATGTACGAGCAGGTGACGAGGACCCAAAAGCTACGAACGCGGAAGCATAAACTGGATTCTCTGGAATCTTGCAATAGCTACAGGTTTACCTAGAAGCGAGTTTGAAACCGCAGAAGACATAGTAACCGCGTTAGAGATATTAAAGGAGAGAAATGGCGACGGAAACCATCCAGTATGACCGTAAGCAATTACGCGCCGTTACTTCAGCCTTTAAAGCCATGTCGGAAGAAGCTACGGACGCTGCTAAGCGCGAATCGAATGCGCTAGCAGAGTTCGCAGCTGCCAAGATTAGAGACGCCGCCGCTACGCGCACGGTAAACCCTGCAGCGGTTCAGAGAATCGCCAGCGGCGTTAAAGTATCCAAGACTTCTAAAATCGGTGAATTGTCTTACGGATTTGCTAGCCAAAAGTTTTCAGGTGGCGGCTCAACCCGCGACTTATGGGCCGGATTTGAATTCGGTTCAAATAAATTTAAGCAGTTCCCAACCCGCACGCCAAACCGCGGACGCGGTAATTCTGGCTATTTTATTTACCCAACCTTGCGCCAAATCCAACCACAAATAATTGCGCAGTGGGAAACAGCATTTAATAAGATACTTAAGGAGTATGACTAATGGCAGGTAGCAGAACCCTTAAGTTATCCATCCTTGCGGATATTGACGACCTTAAAAAGAATCTTGATACCGGCTCTAAAGAAGTTGAAAGCTTCGGAGATAAAGTAGGCAAGTTCGGCAAGGTGGCCGCCGCTGCGTTTGCTGCAGCTGCCGCCGCCGCTGCGACCTACGCTATTAAAATCGGCATTGATGGCGTTAAGGCCGCCATAGAAGATGAAAAGGCACAAACACAATTAGCCTTAGCTCTCAAGAATGCTACAGGGGCTACAGAAGCCCAGATAAAGGCTACAGAGGATTCTATCCTTAAAATGTCCTTGGCTACTGGCGTAGCGGACGACCAACTTCGCCCAGCCTTGCAGCGCCTATCACTTAGCACAAATGATTTAGGTAAAGCCCAAGATTTATTAAGCCTTGCCCTAGATATTTCAACGGCCACAGGTAAACCACTTGAAGCAGTAGCAAATAGTTTAGGTAAAGCTTATGACGGTAATACCGCCGCTCTAGGTAAATTAGGCGTAGGACTTTCCGCTGCAGAATTAAAGACCATGACTTTTACCCAGGTGCAAGGTAAATTAACCGATTTATTTGGTGGAGCAGCTTCCGCAAACGCGGAAACTTATTCTGGGCGAATCGCCAGAATGCAAATAGCATTTGATGAAGCAAAAGAAACTATCGGGTTTGCATTATTGCCAGTGCTCGAAAGATTAATGAAATTTATTAACAATATAGCGCAACCTGTTTTGGAAGCCTTTAACGAAGGTTTAGACGGTAAAAGCGGTTTAGGTTGGTATATCACCTATGTTACTAAAACCATTGAAAACGTATTTACTCCCGTTTGGAATGGCCTAGTTAGAGCATTTAATAGCGTTAAAGGCGCCATCGGAGACAATCTAGATACCTTTAAAGAATTTGCCGGATACATAACTACCTACCTTGCGCCAGTCATAGGCAAGGTTTTAGGTGGCGCTATTGAAGCAGTCGGTAAAATTGCTGGCGGTGTTATTAACGTAATTGCCGGAGTAATTAAAGTTATGAATACTCTTATCGGTGGCGCTATTGATGGAATCAATGCGGTTATTAAAGCTTATAACGCCATTCCTATTTTGCCTAACATTCCAACCGTAAGTAAGCCTCAATTAACCACGCCATCGGTTACGGCCCCATCGGTCCCTTCAGTTTCCACGCCATCCATTACTTCAGTTTCCGCACCATCTACAAGTGGAGCGGGTACAGCTGCAGCAAGCGCAGCGAAAGCCTCTACAAGCGTAGCAAGCACCGCTGGTACGGGTTATGCATCGCCCACCATGAACTATGACCCTTTAACTGGCAAGGCTTCTTTAACACCTTATAACCCGCTTAGCGGCATGGTTACAGTTGCACCGACTATTAACATAGGCGTAGCCGGAGACCCTGAAGGCGTAGCTCGTACAGTCGTAGACGTACTTAACCGCTCTTATGGCCGTGGCGCTCTTGGAGCAGAGGCTCTCATTCTATGACCCAGTGGACTCCCGAATGGAATCTAACTATCAATGGCGGCGGTAATTACACAAATTTAGCGCTAAGCAATTTAACTATTACTTCTGGCCGCACGGATATTTATCAGCAACCACGCGCAGGTTACTGCTCGGTAGAAATTATTAACCTAGATGAATCTCCAATAGTTATCGATTTGAACGACGCGGTAAGCATTCAGGTCAAGGATTCAACGGGTACATTTGTAAACCTATTTGGTGGCACAGTTACAGACTTACAGGTAGAAGTAATTTCTACTGGTACAGGTGGCATTAATGAAGTGATACGCGTCACAGCGTTAGGCGCTTTAGCAAAAATTACCAAAACGCTTACCGATGGTGTTTTGTCTAAAGATTTTGATGGCGACCAAATTTACACAATTCTTAGCGAAGCTTTATTCAATACCTGGAATGAAGTTCCAGCTGCTACTACTTGGGCTACTTACACTCCGACTACGACATGGGCTAATGCTGAAAATTCCGGGCTTGGGTCCATTGACCAACCGGGCAATTATGAACTTACGGCCCGTTCCGCATCAACCACCAACATTTACGCGCTTGTCGCTAGCTTGGCTACTTCCGGCCTTGGTTATCTTTACGAAGACGCACAAGGACGCATAGGTTACGCAGACTCAACCCATCGAAGCCAGTACCTAGCTGCAAACGGTTATGTCACCCTTTCCGGAAATCATGCCTTAGCCCGTGGCATTCGCACCATCAAACGCACGGGAGATTTGCGCAACACGGTAACAATTACTTATAAAGCAAATGCTCAAGAATCGGCAACTAACGCCGAATCCGTAGCTCTATACGGCCCACAAGCTGAAGTAATCGAGACAAGCTTAGAGAACCAGGCAGACGCTTTAGCCCAAGCTAATTTCTATTTAGGGATTAGAGCATTTCCTCAAGACGTTTTTGAATCCATTACTTTTTCCTTGGCAAACCCAGAAATCGACGACGCAGACCGAGACGCGCTTTTAAATGTATTTATGGGCCAGCCGCTCGATATTACGGACCTTCCCCTTAATATGGTAAATGGCCGTTTCCAAGGTTTTGTAGAAGGTTGGACCTTCAGAGCTGGTTATAACCGTTTAGACCTAACCCTAAACGTCTCACCTACTGCATTCTCGCTTCAATCCGTCCGCTGGAATGACGTAAACGCAGCCGAGACCTGGAACACATTAAGCAACACTTTAGAATGGATAGACGCTACAATAGTAGCCTGATAAGGAGAAACAATGGCAACGACTACAAACTTTAACTGGGAAACCCCAGACGATACCGACCTGGTAAAAGATGGCGCTGCCGCCATTCGTACCCTTGGTTCTTCTATCGATACTTCTTTTGTAGACCTAAAAGGTGGAACTAGTGGCCAGGTTTTGTCTAAAGCTTCTAATACAGATTTAGATTTTACCTGGGTGGCTCAAGATGATTCAAATGCCATTCAAAACGCTATTGTAGACGCTAAGGGTGACTTAATTTCTGCAACTGCAGCGGATACACCAGCTCGTTTAGCAGTCGGTACAGACGGACAAATTCTTACAGCAGATTCGACAACTGCTACCGGTCTTAAATGGGCGGCGGCGGCAGCTGGCGGTGGATGGACTTCTATTGCTTCTGGTTCTCTTTCTGGCTCTTCTTTAGATTTGACTTCGATTAGCGGAAGTTACAAAAATCTCCGCTTGATTTTAAGAAATGCGCAAGTTTCTTCAAGTAATGAAATGCAAATTAGATTAAATAATCTTTCAACTGGTATTTATAATGGAAGAAATGATTACAATAACAACGGCACGGGTGGTACAATTTCCAACGTAACAGCCACAAATTTTTATGCGACATATTTAAACATGGATTCAAGCACTTCTGCAACTCTGCAATTTGATTTATTTGACTACACAAACACTACTTCAAACAAACAAGTAACTATGCAAATGAACTATGTTGGCAGTGGTAATGTGCAATCTACCTATGTGTTTGGTGCTTGTCGCACAACAGCGGCAATCGACCGAATTACCGTTTTTCCTAGCGCTGGAACATTTAGCGCCGGAACTTACATTCTTTATGGGGGTAACTAATGAAAATTCTTGAACATAATGTAGAAACAGGCGAAGTGATAGAGCGTGATGCGACAACTGCAGAATTAGCACAAGCAAAAAAAGATGCTGCAGCAGCAGCAGACAAATTAGCAGCAGAAGCAGCTAAAGCTTCTGCTAAAGCTGCTCTTTTAGAGCGTTTAGGTATTACAGAAGAAGAAGCTGCTTTACTTCTGGCATGACTCCAAAACTATGCAAGGCAGGAGTTCGGTTTCGTGAGCAAGTGGACGACTGCTTCCCCGAAAGAGATAGACGTAGCGATGGCTGGGTGGCCGACGCTCGACACGTTGCTGGCGGCAAGTCTGACCACATCCCTACTGCTCAAGGCTGGGTATTTGCCTTGGACGTGGACCGAGACCTTAACGGTAAATCCGGTAAGCCGGACGTTATGCCATACCTTGCGAATCAGGTTCGTATTGCAGCAAGAAAAGATAAAAGAATCAAGTACGTCATTTTTAATAAAAAAATTGCAAGTGCAAAAACATTATGGCGCTGGGTTCCGTATCGCGGAGCCAATCCTCATTCTAGCCATATGCACATTAGCTTTACTCAAAAAGGCGAGGCGGACGGCTCGTTTTTCAATATACCCATGTTAGGCGGCGACGAATGAATATGAAACACCCTGCAATAATCTCTTTAGGCGCTTTCTTAGCAGTCTGGGGAACTACTTCTAATTTCGCTTTAGACTATCGCTCAATCCTGGGCGCTATCGTCGCGGGCGTATTCGGATACGCGAGCCCCAAAAAATGAGCCAGAGTGACTTCTTTACTCTTTATTTCGCTAGCTTGGGTATCTTGGGTGGCCTAGCAGGTTACGTCATTACTCATTTGCTATCTGAAATTAAGCGCCTTAATACGCGTGTCGATGAGATTTATAACATACTTCTAGACCGATAATTTTGCCATGGCTGCAAGGAAGAAAAAGGTCATAGACCTAGACACCTATAACGCTTTAGATGCCTGGGCTATCTCACTACACGAAATGTATCGCGCTCTTATTCGCGCTGGTTTTAAGTCCGATATTGCCATGGGAATTATCATGGAAAGAGACGCATACCCAGAGTGGATTCTTCCGGCCAAACCTATAGAAAAAATAGGTTCAATCGACCCCGACGAATATGAGGACGACGATTAAGCGGACCGTAGTAGTTCCAGACCTTCAAGTTCCATATCATGATGCGGTAGCGGTACGTAACGTAGCTGCATTTATTAAAGCTTTTAAACCAGATTCAGTAGTAATCCTGGGAGATGAAATAGACCTACCCCAAATCAGTAAATGGGAAGAAAATAAAATGGGTTGGTTCGAGCAGACCTTAGACCAAGACCGGGAAGAAGCTATCGAAGTTTTATGGTCTCTAACCGAATACGCCAAGGAAGCCCATGTAACCCGTAGTAATCACACGGACCGACTTTATAATGTGATTATGCGCAAGATACCCGCATTCCTGGCCTTGCCGGAGTTGCGCTACGAAAAGTTTATGAGATTCGAAGAGCTGGGCATTCAGTACCACAAGAAGCCTTACTCAATAGCTAAAGGCTGGATAGCCATCCATGGAGACGAAGGAAGCATAAGTCCCCACGCTGGCATGACTGCTCTAACACACGCCCGCAAAATGGGCCTTAATGTCATTTGTGGCCATACCCATAGAGCGGGCCAGAGTGCCTTTTCCGAGGCTTCTGGGGGCGTTTTAAGGCGTGTTCATAGGGGCGTAGATGCCGGACACCTTATGGACCTAAAACGCGCCCATTACACTCGCGGAACTGCAAACTGGCAGCAATCTATCCAGGTTATGTATGAAGATTCTAAGGGTGTCCAAATTGATATGATTTACATAGAAAAAGACGGAACCTTTATGGTCAATGGGAAACGATATGGACGCGCCCGCTAGCATCGCTATTCCTTACATGGAAGACGAAGACCCTAGCCAAATCGTTATCATTTCGTTATCAAAAAAAGGCGGCTGCCGGTTCCGGCTCATGTAATCTTCTCTCAACAGCTGAAATACAGCTGAAGGGAGAAAACATGAATACCGATTTAGCACTTACTTTAATGGCTGCAGTTAGCGGCTTATTTGGCTTTTTACTTGGTTATGCAAAAGGCCATGAACACGGAAAAATCTCTGGGCGAATTGCCCGCAATCGCGAACTGCGTATGTACGAGCAGGTCGGGCGATGAAGGCTAATGAACTTCTACTTACTGCGACGGACGTTATCGGACAACGGGGACAGTATTACGGTCACCCTAAGATTAACCAAGGTCGAATTGCTTCCAGACTTACGCAATTCTTCGAGATTGAAGTTACGGATTACGACGCGTGCCTGGCGATGGTCGAAGTCAAGCTCGCAAGAATCCAAGAAACAAAGTCTCACATTGACTCATATTTAGACGCTATCGCTTACCTGGCGCTGGCTTGTGAATTAGCTACAGAAAAGGACGAGCTTTATGTTTAACCTAGACGATTACGAGACAGTAGCCCAACGGGTTACACGCTTTCAAAAACTGCACTTGGGCGGCAGAATCACAACGGAAGTTATTAAGCTAGACGCAGAGCGTGGAGAAGTATTAGCTAAAGCTAGTATATTTAGAGAGCATGAAGATATGCTGCCAGCTGGCGTAGATTACGCGTTTGGTATTGCTTCTACTTATCCGGCTTCTATGCGTAAGTTTTATGTAGAAGACACAATCACAAGCGCAGTAGGCAGAGCTTTAAGCCTTGTGCTAGAAACCAACAATAAGCCTACCCGTGAAGATATGCAGAAAGTAAAGCAGCATGAGGAAGTAAAGGCTAACATTCAGGAAGTAAAGGCTAAAATGGCCCAGACTTCTAAAGAGTATGTCCCAGTCCCAGTAGAGGAAGACCCATGGACTATCAAACCAACGGACCCAGTTCAGACTATGGAAGGTGCGGTCGAGACGGTGAAATCAATTCTTGGTGGCACAACGGACAAGGACATACAGCGATGCAAGCATGGGGAGATGGTTTGGAAAACTGGAACTTCCAAAGCTGGCAAGCCATGGGGTCATTTTAGGTGCATGAACCATATTCTTGGAGAAGCTGAAAGGTGCGAGCCTATTTGGTATGAAATCCAAAAGGATGGCACTTGGGGCAAAAGGCCGGAAAGATGACCAAGTTATCTGATTTTGATTTAGACCTTTCCTACGGCAAGCAAGGGGAAGAGCTAGTCCAGGATTTGCTAACTGGCGGTAAAACGGTAGAAGTTAAAAGGGACCGAAAATGGAAAAATACCGGAAACTTATATATAGAGACCGAATGCTGGTTTAATGAATCTAAATCTTGGCAACCATCCGGATTATCAATAAGTAAAGCTGATTACTGGGCTTTTGTATTAGAAGCTGGCGTAGTAATCGTACCTAAACCATGTGTAGCTTGGGCAGTAAATAAAGATGGCCATAAAATCGAGTGCGCCATAGAGCCTAACTATTCCCGCGGTTACCTAATCAAAGTCGATAGCCTAATGAAAGCGTTAAGGGAGTTCTAATGGGCCACGTACAGTTTATGAATCAAGACGGCGAATGGGAGTCATTTCCTACAGCTGAAGAAGAAGCTAATATAAGAGCTAATGCGCTAGCACTGGAAGAGCTTGGCTATAAGCTAATCTGCCAAATGTGCAACGCAATTCCAACTTGGACACAAATCCGCCAGCGTTGGATAATGAAGGAATGGACCTGCAAGTGCGGGGCTATAAATTCCGCTGGTAAGGCATAGACAAGGTTTCTATGTCCCAACAGAGGAAATACCGCGGTTTTAAAACGGAAAGGGTCGTCGCGGACTACCTTTCTACGTGGTGGCCAGGGGCAACCGTTGGCCGCGGTGCGGGCAAAGACATAGTGAATATCCCTATGGACATAGAGGTAAAAGCGAGAGCCTCTTTTAGCCCGTTGGAGTGGTTGCGCCAAGTCAAGAAGCGCACGGAGAAGACTGGGGAGTTATCTCTAGTGTGCGTGAGAATGAACGGGCAAGGGGATTCGTCACCAGAGCAATACCTTGCATTTCTTACGTTTGGTGACTTGGTGCAGCTACTTCTTAAAGCAGGTTACGGACAAATCCAGGCTGATTCGGTAAACTTAGAACCTATACACTGCAAAAAGTGCGGTGCTTGGATGATAGAAGGCGCAGAATGCTCAACCTGCCGAAAGGCCAATAATGCCGATTTATGAATTCGAATGCTCAAATCCTGATTGCGAAGCCAATCTAAGGTATGAGAAGGAGTTATCTATCCATGAACCACATAAAGTTACTTGCCAGTTTTGTAAGTCTGAAATGCAGAAAATCTATTCAGTTCCAGGTATCCAATTTAAGGGAAGCGGTTTCTACTCTACGGATAATTAGAGCGACACGCTCAACGCAAGGATTAGAAAATATAGGCTCTGACCTGCGGTTTTATACCAATCCGGTTAAATACAATTTGACACGTACGGTACGCTCTGGGCTAGAGCCCTTCAGGGGCTCAACGCGGGCCGCTAAGCGGATAGCCCGCGTGATAGCACTCGCTAGTGGGATAGCTCTATGCTTACCCATGAGTCACGCATCAACAGGCTCAATAGATGCCATTCAACCAAAAGAATACGTAAGAAGCATCATGCCTAAGCATGAAGCTATTTGCCTATCTAGACTTATAGGAAAAGAAAGCGCTTGGAATCCAAAAGCAGTAGGTAATTTATCAAGTCCTAGTAAGAGCTTTACTTATGGATTACTACAGTTAAAGAATCCGATAGTTAAGGATAAAAGCCCTATAGAACAGATACACTATGGATTACGTTACATAAGTCACAGATACGACGGTTCAGCGTGTAACGCATGGCAACACTGGAAGCGTAAGGGGTGGCATTAATGGAAGAGTGCAAGCATGAGATTTTAATCTGGCATAGTCCAGAAGTCTTTAGCTGTAAGGCTTGTAGTAAGGCCATGTTCGTAGATATAACCAGAGGTGAGCGAAATGCTTAGGGGTTTACTATGTTGGTTACTAGGGCATAAGTACACCAGCTTCCACGAGCAAGGTATTCATTACGCATTCTGCGTCCACTGCTATAAGAGTCACTATGTCAAGGCGTAGCGCATTACGTAGTAATGGTTCTACTACTCAATGGCGTAAGTTAAGAGAGATAGTAATAAGACGTGATGCTGGCGTATGCCAGCGATGCGGCCAGGAAGGTAAACACGTAGACCATATAGTGCCAAGACGTCTAGGTGGAACGGATGAGCTAAGTAATCTGCAGCTATTGTGTGTGCAGTGCAATTTAAGTAAGGGGGGTAGGTTTTTTGACACGCCTAAGCCACCCATGACCCCCCTTGGTTTGTTTACCCCTAGAAACGGCTCTATAGTCCACTACAGCGACGAAAACGACTAGACTTACCCCATATGACCTCAAACCCGCCAAACAGCCCTGAATCGCCCATACAGGGGGTTCTAGAGCCCCGTATTTGGACTCCAAGCCCAGATTTACCGACGCTCGGCGATGATTTTGCCGCTTGGTGCGCTGAAATAGGCTTCCCTTTATTGCCATGGCAGGTCTGGCTAGCGCAGCAATTATGTAAAGTGAACCCAGATGGGACTTGGTACTTTAAAGAAGCTGGGGTCATAATCTCCCGGCAAAACGGTAAGTCTACGTTTATGCAGCTAATGATTATGTGGCGAATGTTCGCGCTCAACCAAAAGCTACAAGTTCACACGGCCCATAAGCTTACGACTTCTTCAGAAATCTTTTGGAAGATAGACGACATAATCCAAGGCCGCTTAGATTTGGTCGAACGCTTTCTAAAAAAGTACGAAACCAAGGGTAGCCAGGAAATCAAGCTTAAAGGTGGAGAGCGTTACCTAGTTCGAGCCAATAACTCGGCGGCGAGAGGAATTGCAGCGCCCGACACAATTTATCTAGACGAAGTACGCGAATACCACGACGACGAAGTTTGGGCATCGCTGCGCTTTACTCAAATGAGTAATCCAAATCCTCAAGCCCTAATTTTCAGTAATGCCGGAGACCAACACTCAATAATTTTAAATCGCCTACGTGAGCGCGGTATCGCGGCAGCTGCCGGAGCCGAAGACCGGATAGGGTGGTTCGAATGGTCAGCTGAACCGGGTTGCGAAATCAAGATAGACGGCAAACCAAACTGGGAAGCTTTCGCCCAAGCAAATCCGAGCCTTGGTTACACAATGAACCCAGATAATTTCGCGGCCAGTATTTCCGACGATGAAAGCATTATCCGCACGGAGCTATTGTGTCAGTGGGTTTCAGTGGTAAACCCAGCTATTCGCGAAAGCAGCTGGAAAGCTGCAGCTAATAAAGATTTAAAGCTAAAGACCGACCTTACTACATGGATGGCAATAGACCTAAGCCCAGATAGACGCGAAGCTGCGTTAATTGCTGGCCAAACGGATGGAGATAAAATAAATGTCGTACTTTTACAAACCTGGACGGACCCGGAAAACCTGGACGCGAAGATTATCGCTAACGACTTGGCGGGATGGTTTAGAAAGTATCCAACGCAGACCGTTGCTTATTCTCGTCAGACGGCCGCGGCTATTGCCGCTCTATTATCGCCAGCGGGTATTAGTGTTACGCCTATTGATGGCCCGGTATATGGTCAAGCTTGCGACGAAATGCTGTCCGCAATCACTAGCGGACGCCTTCACCATGCCGACCAAGAAGAAATGAACCGCCAAGTCCTATCAGCTGTAAAACTTCCTTTTAAGGATGGCGGATGGTACTTAGGACGCAAGGTTTCAAACGCAACCATTTGCGCAGCTGTAGGAATGGCCATGGTCTGCCATTTTGCGACTCGCGGAGAACCGGAAATAGATATTTATGCGGGCTAATTGCTTTTGCTGTATAATTTATGAT
>JACCDZ010083476.1_pt1 | contig 15529 bp, 13 predicted proteins | sample 7449551 | NCBI WGS metagenome assembly JACCDZ01 (sample SAMN15323452, study PRJNA562643) | freshwater metagenome | isolation source: river surface water | place: USA:Blue River Watershed | collected 2017-08-18 | reverse complement strand
CCAAAGTGAACCGCGCTCATGAATAAAACAAAGATGAAACCGATGACATTGAATTTCAAGATCGCGACAACCGCGATAATTGCGACCGCCACATAGATTGCAATAAAGATCGCCATCTTTTTGGGTTGGGCCTTAGGTAATGTCACCAAGTGATCTAACGCCCCATGAGGAATTCCGATCGCAAGGGCGACAACAGCAACCACCACCTGCCAACTTATCGAACTTGTTTCCAATAATTCAGAGAAAATTAAGGAAAGAAGGATTCCGACCGCAGCGGCGATAGATGAAAAAAGGCGGATTTGCTTGAACAGTTGAACAGCGTTTTCCTGCATGTCTCCCCCTTTTCGGCAACCCTATCAAAGGCAAATGTGAGAAGATCTGACGTGGAAAAATTTGGCTACATGGCGATGCTTGCCTTTACTGTTTGTGGCTCATTTTGGCTAGAAGTTGTTTTGAAAACCAGCGTATTGCGTCGTTGGAAGCGCGCACTCCTGAGCATCCTTCCAATTAGTACCCTCTTTTTAATTTGGGATGCCTATGCAATCGCCCAAGGTCACTGGTTCTTTAACCGTGATCGCATGCTTGGCATCTACGGGCCATTTGATATTCCACTTGAAGAGTTCTTGTTCTTCATCATCGTGCCGATGGCAGCAATTCTTACCATCGAAGGTGTCACAACTGTAAAACCACATCTTCGTGAAAAAGAGTTCGGCAAAGGCGATAGCAAATGATCTATAGCGATATCGCAGTGGCTGCAGTTTTTGTTGCAGTAGTTGTTGATCTATTTGTTTTCAAGAACTCGTTGCTTACTCGTTTAGCTTTTTGGCTTTCATACATGATCATTCTTCCCTTTCAGCTTATGACCAACTGGTGGCTGACGCACCTACGTTCTGATGGAAAAGCGATCGTTATGTATGACCCAGATTCAATTACTGGATATCGCATTGCGGCAGCACCTATAGAAGATCTGCTCTTTGGTTTTGCGCTTGTTCTCTCCGTCATGGGTCTCTGGGAGTTCTGGGGTCGCAGAGGATTCCAGCGCGAGAAAAAATCGCGGTAAAGTTCGCAACTGTTAGGGGCGGTAGCTCAGTTGGTTAGAGCCCGGAACTCATAATTCCGTCGTCGTCGGTTCGAGCCCGACCCGCCCCACTTCTGTTAAGAAAATTACTGAAGATCGAAACGATCTGCGTTCATCACCTTGGTCCATGCAGCAACAAAGTCTTTAACAAACTTTTCCTTGTTATCGTTTTGTGCGTAGACCTCAGAGTACGAACGAAGAATTGAGTTAGATCCAAAGACTAGATCCACGCGAGTAGCCGTCCAATCAACGGCACCGGTCTTGCGATCACGGATGTTGTAGAGGTTCTCCCCCGTTGGCTCCCACACATATTTCATGTCTGTCAGGTTTACAAAGAAGTCGGTAGTAAGTGCGCCAACATTCTTTGTAAAGACTCCATGTGATGTGCCTGCATGGTTAGTTCCTAATACGCGCATTCCACCCATCAATACTGTCATTTCAGGAGCGGTTAAGCCCATCAACTGTGCACGATCTAGAAGAAGCTCTTCTGGAGAAACGGCGTAACTCTTTTGAACCCAGTTGCGGAAACCATCGTGAATTGGTTCAAGAACCTTGTAGCTATTTACATCGGTCTGCTCTTGGGTTGCATCTCCACGTCCTGGAGCAAATGGAACAGAGATCTTTACTCCGGCAGCAGCTGCAGCCTTTTCAACTCCGATATTTCCAGCCAAAACAATTACATCCGCAATGCTTGCGCCAGACTCCTTTGCAATTGGCTCAAGGGCAGCAAGAACCTTATTCAAACGTGCAGGTTCATTTCCTTCCCAATTGCGTGCAGGTTCTAGACGGATACGTGATCCATTTGCGCCACCACGAAGATCTGAACCGCGGAAAGTGCGAGCGCTATCCCAAGCCGTTGCAACTAGCTCTGAAACAGTTAGACCAGTTGCTTCAATCTTTGCCTTAACTGCTGCAACATCATAGGAAGTTGTTCCTGCAGGAATTGGATCCTGCCAAATCAAATCTTCTTGCGGAACATCTGGCCCGATGTAACGAACCTTTGGACCCATGTCGCGGTGAGTTAACTTGAACCAAGCGCGCGCAAATGCATCATCGAGCAATGCTGGGTTTTCATGGAACTTCTTTGAAATTTCAAGGTAAATAGGATCCTTGATCATCGCCATGTCTGCATCGGTCATCATTGGGTTGTAACGAATTGATGAATCCTCAACATCTACTGGCTTATCCGCGTCTGCAATATTTGTTGGCTCCCATTGGTGCGCACCAGCTGGAGACTTAACAAGTGCCCATTCATGCTTGAACAACATCTCGAAGTAACCTGCATCCCACTTAGTTGGCTCGGTTGTCCAAGCACCTTCAATGCCACTTGTTACTGTGTTGCGACCTACTCCGCGCTTGCTGTGGTTATTCCATCCCAAGCCTTGTTCAAAGATATCGGCGCTTTCTGGTGCAGCTCCAAGCAGTGCTGCATCTCCATTTCCATGTGCCTTGCCTACTGTGTGACCACCTGCAGTTAAGGCAACGGTTTCTTCATCATTCATTGCCATGCGAGCAAAGGTTTCACGAACATGCTGAGCAGTAAGTAGTGGATTTGAAACTCCGTTTATACCTTCAGGGTTTACATATATCAGACCCATCTGCACAGCAGCTAGTGGGTTTTCCAATGTGCTCGCATCGGTTGTATCTGCATATCGCTCATCACTTGGCTTCATTAATTCAGACTCTGAACCCCAGTAAATATCCTTTTCTGGATGCCATACATCTTCACGTCCAAAGGCGAAACCAAAAGTCTTAAGTCCCATGCTCTCGTAAGCAATTGTTCCGGCAAGAATAAATAGATCAGCCCAGCTAAGTTTGTTGCCGTACTTCTGCTTGATTGGCCATAGCAAACGACGTGCCTTATCTAAGTTGCCGTTATCTGGCCAAGAGTTCAAAGGTGAGAATCTAAAGCTTCCGGTACCTGCTCCACCACGTCCATCTGCAACGCGATAGGTACCTGCTGAGTGCCAGGCCATGCGAATCATTAATCCGCCGTAGTGACCCCAGTCAGCTGGCCACCACTCTTGTGATTGGGTCATAAATTCATGCAAATCTTTTTTCAATGCTGCAACATCAAGTGTCTTAACCGCTTCGCGAAAATCAAAATCTTCACCAAGAGGATTTGTCTTGCGATCATGCTGGTGCAAAATATCTAGGTTGAGGGCGTTTGGATATAAGTATGTATTTGTCTCAGCTCCGTGAGTGATTGCACCATGTGCTACTGGGCATTTTCCATCCATGATTTCCCCCTATGAATACAGTGAAGTTGCCTAAGTATGGGTTGCACTGGGGTCCCCCGCAAATTATGAGAGATAGGATTTGAACATGACCAGAACAGTGAAAAAGTGGAGCGCTCGAGATGCTGCTAAATGCATCATCACCCCATCAGATCTAGATCATAAGTACAGCCGCGGAGTCCTAGGGGTCATCACAGGCTCTGCACAGTTTCCTGGCGCTGCGGTCTTAACAACATCTGCTGCATCCGCAACCGGAGTTGGCATGGTCCGCTTTCATAGCTCATCTGGCCTTGCACATTTGGTTCTGCATTCATCGCCATCAACCGTTGTACAGCCTGGAAAGGTTGCTGCCTGGTTGGTTGGAAGTGGAATTGATTCCAAGAAATACTCTGACTTCACAACATGGTTACGCCATCGCTGGTTCAAATTAATTCGTTTGCAATCTGTTCCAACAGTTTTGGATGCTGGTGCGCTGTCGCTGGCTGGGTCACTAGAACAACCCACAGTAATTACTCCACACAGCGGAGAGCTTGCAACATTGTTATCAGCGCGAGGTGTTCAGGTTTCAGCCGAAGGTATTGAAGGAGATCCCAAGAAGTGGGTTCAGATCGCCGCAGATACTTTAGGTGTAACGGTTCTCCTTAAAGGTGCAACTACATACGTAGCCAATGATGAAGTTCTGATTCAACTTCCAGTTGCAACCCCATGGTTAGCAACCGCTGGAAGTGGCGATGTCCTATCCGGCATCATGGGAGCACTGGTTGCGACCAACGCCATCGAGATTCTTAATGATTACAACCAACTTGCCTACGTCGCAGCATCTGCCGCCTTCATTCACAATCAGGCAGCAGAGAAGGCATCGGGTGGTGCACCAATTAACGCTGAAGCAATCATTACCGCGATCCCCGAAACAATCGCCAAGCTGCTTAAGCGTTAAGGGCGTAGGGGAAGCCCTACCTGGCGCTAACTCTCAATTCATAGAGTCAGAACTTCACATGAAAGATTACTCGGCGTAACTTTTTATCTATGAGTGATCGTGTTTTGGTTGTGATCGATGATCCCTTTGAACTTTCAACAGTTGGTGCAGCGCTCAAACTTCACGGGGTTGATGTCGTTGCAGAGGCACGAAAGAAGAGCGCCGCAATAAATCTCTTTCGAAGTATGCAGCCCAATGTTCTTCTCTTAGATATGCATAAGACTGAAGAGAGCTCGATCGATATCGCCACATTAATTCGAAAAGAAGCTCCAGCAATTGGCGTAGTCATTCTTGTGCCATGTGCAGATGTTCGTTTATTCGGTGAGCGTTTTGCAGAGCTTCCTTCCGGATCATTATTGGTGCTGAAAAACTCTCTCAATAATCTCAATGCGCTATGTGATGTGATCTCTGCTTCTCGGTCATTTTCACCTGAAGAACCTGTTGCTTGGGTAAATGGTGGGATCACATTGCATGACAAAGAGTCACGCGTACTGATGTCAGGATTATCCGATGTCCAGGTTGAAACACTGCGATATGTTGCCGAAGGTTTAACCAATGCAGAAATTGGGCGTTTGCGATTTGTCAGCGAAAAGGCGATTGAACAGATCCTTTCTAGGGTCGCAATCTCTTTGAATATTCAGCCGGATCACAGAAAAAACATGAGAGTTCAACTAATTAACGAGTACATGAGATGGATTGGCGCGCCGTCGCACTAAGCAAAGCATGTAACGGGGTTGAAAGGTAAAGTTCAACCTTATGGAGCTAGAGCAAATTCGAAACCGTTGGAATGATGTTCTAGACACCCTCGAATCCCACAATCGCATCGCTTGGATCGCATACTTTGATGCCCGCCTGATTTCATTGAGTGATGGGGTTTTAACCCTTGATTTTTCAGATAGCCGAAAGTTCGCAACCTCGCACGAGTATTCAGAAACCCGCCCAAACCTGAAGGCAGCCCTGGTTGCCTCAATCCAAGAGGTCTTGGGATTAACTGTGGAGATAAAAGAACAATGAAAATCAAGGTATTTCTCATATCTGTTTTCTTAATTATTGGAATTGCAGGGGCTCCGCAATCCTTTGCAGCGACAACTACTTTGTCGATGGCGGTACGACAGACACCAAGTGCAACTGAATCTTTGCTGACTATGTATGGCACCTTGAAACCGAACAAGTCAGGTACAACGGTCAAGATTCAAGTTGATACAAATGGAAAGTGGAGCAACACCGCTTTCATGACCAAGGTGACTCGAGTTGGAACATGGAAAGTGACAGCCCTTGCAACTGCATTAGATGCACAAGTGCGTTATCGCGCGGTGGCCGTTGTCACTGGACGGACTCTGTATTCACCGATTCGTGCAATTACTGTCAAGCAACTACCTGAGTTTTCCAACGCTGATCCAGCCCAATTTATTGATCTCAAAGGACCTGGTGGGCGAATTCATGGAACAGATGTAAGTCGCTGGCAGCATCCAAACGATAAGCCAATTGATTTTGTAAAAAAGTATGAGGCTGGAATGCGCTTCGTATTTATCAAGGCTTCAGATACTCGCGAAACTGCAGATCTTCTAGCCCTTAAATACGCGGCGATGGATCATCATGCTGCGCAAGCTGCGGGTCTGTACACAGGTTTTTATCACTACGCGGTCTTGCCCGATGTGACATCGCCAGAAGAGATTAAGCAGGATGCGTTGGCTCAAGCACAAAAGGTTGTCTGGCGCTTGGCTTCTATGGGCGGATACTCCGATAGGGATCTACCTTACGCGCTAGATCTAGAAAATAAATGTGTTCGTTACTCATCAACAGGTGCTTGCCAAAAGTATGCGACTAGAAGTGCGGTCACTTTGTGGGCCACAACCTTTCTTGCCTCACTGAAAGAAAAAACCGGACGAACACCAATTTTGTATTCGTACCCAAGCTTTCTAGAAGGTTCAATGGTTCGCACACCCGAGCTGGCGCAATACCCCTTGTGGCTTGCTCAATATGGAATAGATCCAGCCAATCCAATTAATCAGCCTGGGCTTAAGTCCGGCGGTTGTTACGTGCACTCCTGGACGGGAGCAAACTGCGATTCACAATGGACCGTTTGGCAGTACTCATCCTGTGGAATCGCTCCTAAATATGGTGTCCCTGGTAATCGCTTAGACCTCAATGTTTTCCGCGGAACTCCATCTTCTTTCCTGGAACTTGTAAAAGGTGTCTGGAAGCCAACTGTTGTCGATCTAATGCCACAGCAAGAAGCGACAACGATCTCTTTGTTAAATCAATCTTCGAGCACCACCAACAAAGTTTCCACCTTTAAGGTAAATGTTGCTCGGCCAAGCGGCGCCCCCGTTGTTACCGGCACCGTGAAGTTTGTCTTTGATAAAACAACGACACCTGAAGTAAAGCCAACGCAAAGAATCTTGCGAGAAACAAGCGGTGGCTGGACCCTTGAAATGCGCAATGTTCCAGCTGGCAGTTTTAAAGGAAAGATTGTTTTCCAAGATGTTTCTGGAACCCACGCCAATACCGCGGTCGATGTAAGTTTTGATGTAGTTCAAGGTCCAACGCCTTCACCAAAACCAACTCCATCACCTACTGCAACAAAGAAGCCAACAACCGATGGCTGCAGGGGTCAGATTAAGAATTAGCCTCGAGAAGTTGGTCCAAAGCTGCAATTTCGCGCTCTACTAGATCTTCGTACGCGGCGATAGATTCTTTACGTTCTTTAGCGCTCCAACCAAGAACTGGTGCGATAAGCGCGCCGACCTCATCGGCTAGATCAACTCCGTGGCCTTCTGCTTCGAAAGCTAAACGCGTACGACGTGAAATTACGTCATCAACGGTGCGCGCACCTTCATGTGATGCTGCATAAACAATTTCAGCCTTGATGTAAGGAAGATCGGAATCCAACTTTGCAGCAAGCTTTGCATCATCAGCGATGATCTCAAGAATTTCACTGATCAAAGAGCCATAGCGATTAAGCAGATGAGTAACTGTTTCTACTTCAAGGCCAGATTCTTGTGCGATCCGTTCCTTTTGTTGTTCCAGCGCAAAGTAACCGTCGGCTCCAACTAGAGGCAGCTTTTCAGTTACTGAATCTTGAGTGATGCGACGAAGCTCGATTACTGCGCGGTCGACAGCATCTTTGCCCATCACGCGGTACGTCGTGTACTTACCGCCAGCGATTGAAACAAAACCTGGCGCTGGACGATCAACGGTGTGCTCACGAGAAAGCTTTGTCGTTGTCGCACTCTTTATGTTTGCTACAAGTGGGCGCAAACCTGCATAGACACCGATGATCTCTTCGGCTTGAAGCTTTGGTTCTAGCACGCGATTGGCTTGATCCAAGATGTACTGAACATCTTCGCGTGATGCATAAGGCTCGGCACGATCACCTTCGTAAGGCGTATCAGTTGTTCCAACGATCCACTTGTCTCCCCAAGGAATCAAGAACAGAACTGAAACGGCGGTCTTCAAAATGATTCCGGCATCAGATTTAATTGCTGAACCTGGAAGGACGATGTGTACGCCCTTGCTCATTGTCACGCCATAACCGGCTGTTAGTTCAAACTTTTCATGTAGCTCATCGCTCCAGATACCGGCGCACATAATTGTGGCTCCAGCTTTAATTGCGATCGCCTTGCCTGTTTCTAGATCACGTGCATTAACTCCAACTACACGCTTGCCTTCACGAATCAATGACTCAGCAGCAACTCGAGTTGCGATGATCGCGCCATGACGTGCAGCTGTACGTGCAACTGACATGGTGTGCCGTGCATCATCTACTTGCGCATCAAAGTACTTGATCGCGCCCGTGACAATGTCATGACGCAAGGATGGTGCAATTTCATTAATTTGTTTTTGGCTTAAGTGCTTGTGCCATGGCAAGGCGCGTTGGAAACCGCGAAGTGCGTCGTAGAGAGCTAAACCTGCACCAACATATGTGCGCTCTTTAAACTTTTCAGTCAGTGGAAATAAAAAACCAACTGGCTTTACAAGATGTGGGCACAAGGTCGAGACCATGAGTTCGCGCTCGTGCAGCGCTTCGCGAACAAGCTTAAAGTCATACTGTTCTAAATAACGAAGACCACCATGGATCAACTTGCTGGATCTGCTTGAGGTTCCAGATGCAATATCTTGAGAGTCAATCAGGGCAACCTTTAATCCACGTGATGCCGCATCAAGGGCGGTTCCTACGCCCGTTACTCCCCCGCCAATAACCAGGATGTCGAACTGTTCTGTGGCTAATTGTGAAACAGCGGAGTCACGCTGGTCTGGGCCAAGTTGCGACAAGAACATATGCGTTGATTCTCCATAACGACTGAGTACTCTAAGACTAACTTACGGCGAGAGGTTTTGTGCATCGTGGCTTACATCGGCAGCTTGGATCAAGGGACTAGTAGTACTCGATTCATGATCTTTGATCATTCTGGCCAAGTGGTTGGACAACATCAATTAGAACATCGCCAGATATTGCCTCAGGCCGGATGGGTCGAACATGATGCCGCAGAAATTTGGGAGCGGGTTCAAGAGGTAATTGCAGGAGCGCTCAAGCAGGCCAATATTTTAGGTTCAGATTTAGCGGCAATCGGTTTAACCAATCAACGTGAAACGACGGTGGTCTGGGATGTTTCAACTGGGCAACCTTTAAGCAACGCGATCGTCTGGCAGGACACCCGCACAACTGATTTCTTATCGACGCTGACGCAAGAGCAACAAGGGGTGATTCGACACAAGACTGGATTAACTATCGCCCCATACTTTGCAGGCAGCAAGATGAACTGGTTCCTTAGTAATGTGCCGGCGGCAAACAATGAGAATGCACGTTTTGGAACAATCGATTCGTGGTTGCTCTGGAACCTTTCAGGTGGAGTTCGTGGTGGAGTCCATGCAACTGATGTGACTAATGCAAGTCGAACCTTGCTTATGAACCTTGAAACCCTTGATTGGGATCAAGAGCTGCTGTCGATTTTTGGAGTTTCTCGCACTGCACTTCCAGATATCAAATCTTCTTCAGAGATCTATGGAATGACCGATCCTCATGGACCATTTGGAACATCAATTCCGATCGCAGGTATTTTGGGAGATCAGCAATCAGCAATGGTTGGCCAGGTCTGTTTTGAACGAGGCGAATCAAAGACAACATATGGCACCGGAAACTTTGCGCTGCTTAATACCGGAACTGAGATTGTTAGATCCAAGAATGGATTGTTAACGACGGTTTGTTTCAAACTAGGTGATCAACCAGCGCATTACGCATTAGAAGGATCGGTTGCAGTAACAGGATCTGCGATTCAATGGTTGCGAGATCAATTAGGAATTATCACCAACGCTGCAGAGACCGAAAGCTTGGCATCATCAGTGGCAGACACTGCTGGTGTTTACTTTGTGCCAGCTTTCTCAGGACTTTTCGCCCCTTACTGGCGAAGTGATGCGCGCGGCGTGATCGTTGGTTTAACTCGCGCTGCAACTAAGGCCCATCTTGCCCGAGCTGCACTTGAAGCGATTTGTTATCAAACTCGGGATGTTATGGATGCAATGGTTGCCGACAGCGGTGTACCGATGAAGGAGATGCGTGTAGATGGTGGAATCACCGCTAACTCTTTATGCATGCAGATGCAGGCTGATGTTATGGGAATCGATATCACTCGCCCCTTAATTGGTGAAACAACCGCGTTAGGTGCGGCCTACGCCGCTGGGCTTGCAGTTGGTTTCTGGTCTTCAACTGATGAAGTAAGAAAACAGTGGCAACAATCTCGACGTTGGAGCGCTACAAGCACTGAGCAGCAACGAACAGTTGGTTACGCAGGCTGGAAAAAAGCTGTCGAGCGCACGCTGAACTGGATTGATTAAGCCTTAGTAATTTCGATTAAGAATGCGTTCGCAGGCGCAAGAATTGGTGCAGTTACACCGATAGATGCAAGTGCAGATCCTGAAAGGGAAATTCCGCTCATCCATTCAGGTGGCGTGATCAACATGAAGCGGGGCTTACCGGCTGGAAACACCGCTTTAACGTTGTATGTTGCCGATGGATCCAAGCCAGGAAACTTCAGAGGTGATGGATGAATCGCAACCGTTGGAGTTAACTGAACATAAGCAAAGATTGCTCTTGATTTATCGTGTGCTGTTACTCCATGAAGGTAAGCGTGCGCTTCTGGATAATCAACACGTACCATTTTTCCAGAATGAAGATGTGCACGATTGTCCTTGTAATACTTTGCCCACGTTGCAAGATGCTTACGTTCTTGCTCATTTGCTTCGGTGATATTCCATTCAATTCCTGCATGACCAAATAGCGCAGTTGTTGCACGCATTGATAGTTCAAGGGTGCGACCGGTTTGGTGTCCATGAGTCGGCCCAATGTGAGTTCCAAGAAGTTCTGGTGCAATTACTTGTGCAGTCCAACGCTGAATTGTTTGACGTTCAAGTGCATCATTGTTATCACTGGTCCAGAAGCGATCAACTAAATCAATTACACCAAGATCAATACGCGCTCCACCTGATGCGCATGATTCGATTTCTAATGCGGTGTGACGCTTCTTGAGCTCGGCAAACAAACGATAAATTGCTTGAGTTTGGCGATGAACACCCGCTTGTCCTAGGTGGCCTGCATCAACCAAAACTCGATTGTGATCCCATTTGATGTAGGCAATGTTGTGCGCAGATAAGACCGCAGATGTTTGTTCTAATACATGATTGAAAGCGCCCTCATGTCCTAAATCCAAAACTAGTTGATGTCTCCACAGCGGCGGTACGCGATCACCCTCGTGCAGGATCCATTCTGGATGCTCTCTATAAAGATCTGAATCGGGATTAACCATCTCGCCTTCAAACCACAGACCAAATTCAATTCCCTTGTCATTGATGTACTTAATGATTGGTGACAATCCGTGTGGCCAAACCGCAGGATCGATGACCCAATCTCCAAGCCCCGCGCGATCATCTCGGCGTGAGTGGAACCAGCCATCATCAAGAACTACTCGCTCAACTCCAATTTCAGCTGCAACATCGATGAGCGCTTTGATCTTCTCTTCGTTGTGATCGAAATACAGCGCTTCCCACATGTTGAGGGTCAATGGACGTGGACGCTTTGGATGCATTGGGCGGGCACGTAAATGTGAGTGATACGCGGCGCTCACACCATCAAGACCTTCAGATGAAAAGACCGAGACCAATGCAGGTGCGTCGTAACTTTCCCCTGCTGCAAGAGTTACCTCACCAGGAAGCAATAACTCCCCTGCTCCAATAGAAACAGAACCGTCAAAGAGCTTTTCAACTAAGTAATGTGAGTTTCCGCTCCACGCAATACTTGTGGCCCACGCGTTTCCTGATTGAAAAGAAGTTTGCGGGGTAAGTGCAATATCAGCAATAGAAAAGTTGTGGCCGCTACGACCTTCACGAGATTCGCGCACCCATGTTCCAGTTGCGATCTCTTTTCTTTGTGGGTTGCGTTCATTAGACCAGCGACCGGCAAAATCTAAAGTTTGTGTCGCCTCTTTAGGAAGCGGAAGCCAATGAATAAACTCATCAAGGAAATAATCAGTTGAGCCAATATTCTTGACTGATCCCTTTTGGGTTAAGACACCATATGTATCTAATTCAAAGCTAAGTTCAACTTGAAGCTCTGCATGAAAATCGCGCAATGTAATTGTTGCTGTGTTTGCACTGTGATGAAAATCAGTTACCTCAAACTTAGTTGACCACGCTTTTCCAGAACGATGCCCAGAAAGTGTTGGTCGTCCCAGGAAACCACGTGAGCTTTCGCGCATAATTCCTGGGAATTGCGGAACATCCCAAGAGCTATTTGCAATCGAAGGTTTGATCGCAGTTTGCACAGATGCAATCTCGCCCTGCAGGGCCGCTCCCCAGTGTTGAACTATGAGCGCTCCATCTACAACCTCTAGCAATAAGGCAGATGTAGGGGCGCTCAATAGTGCAGATTGCTTGCTCACAAAGGTAGAGTAACGACACTATGAGCGAGAGTAAAAAACTTAACGCTGGCGTCACTAGAAATGATCGCCAAATGGCCGATGGACGAACGATTCGTTATTACGACACCGCTGGCCAAGCGCGAACCGCACTCGATGCTCGCCCCCAAGAGGAGCAACCAGGAATTGGTGAGCTTCGCCTAGATCCTTTGGTCAATGAGTGGATCGCAATGGCGGCCCATCGCCAGGGCAGAATCTTCTTGCCACCAAAAGAGTTATGTCCATTGTGCCCAACAACTGGTGAGCTACTAACTGAAATTCCAGAATCTGATTTTGAAGTTGTTGTTTTTGATAACCGTTCTCCATCATTGCGTCCACCTGTCGGAGATTGGGCTTTGCCTGACATCGTTGGACCGGATACAGATTTAGGCACTGCTGCTGGCAAATGTGAAGTTATTTGTTTTACAGCAGAGCATGGCAATGCATTTAAGGATTTAACTCCACAACGTGTTCGCGTTTTACTAGAAGCGTGGATTGACCGCACCGCTGAACTGTCCAAGGAAAGCTTCATTCAGCACATCGCACCTTTTGAAAACCGTGGAGAAGAGATTGGTGTGACCCTCTCACATCCACACGGTCAGATATATGCGTACTCGTACCTTCCGCCACGAGTTGAAAAAATGTTGGCGGCTGCAGATAAGTACAAGAAAGAAACCGGCAAAGTTTTGTTTGATGAGGTTGTTGCGAGAGAAATACTTGATGAAGAACGTATCGTGGCTCGCAATGAACGATGGATCGCCTATGTTCCTTACGCGGCGCGCTACCCATTTGAGATTCACGTAACTCCACTTAATCCAGTTGCAGATTTAACTGAGCTCACCGACTTAGATCGTGATGCTTTTCCAGAAATCGCTCTTGAAGTTACCCGTCGTCTAGATGGCGTCTTTGGAATTGAGATGGCATATATCGCTGCTTGGCACCAAGCCCCGGTCCGAGTTGGGCGTGATTTGTTGCGACTTCATTGGCAGATAACAAGTGTTCGACGCGCTCCAGGCAAGTTGAAGTACTTAGCTGGGTCTGAATCAGCTATGGGTGCATTCATTATGGATATGCGCCCTGAGCAATCTGCAGCGCAACTTCGTGAAGTGATTTTGTAATGCGCGTATTAGTCACAGGCGGTACTGGATACATCGGATCAACTGCGGTCGAAATTCTGCTGAGCCAAGGTTATGAAATCTCAATTCTGGATGATTGCAGCATGGGTCATGCCGATACAGTGCCAGCCGGCGTGCGTTTTGTTCAGGGTTCTCTTTTAAATGCCAACGAGGTCGCTGATGCTCTGCAAGGGTGCGAAGCGGTGATGCACTTTGCCGGCAAATCATTGGTTGGCGAGTCAGTTGAAAAGCCTGGTCTTTATCAATCGGTCAATGTAGATGGAACCCGCATTTTGCTTGATGAAATGAGAAAGCAATCGATTACAAAGATAGTCTTTTCATCTTCTGCAGCTACCTACGGAGAGCCAAAGATTGTTCCTATCCTTGAAACTTCAGAGACCAATCCAACAAATCCATATGGTGCAACAAAGTTGGCTATTGATCACATGATCACTGAAGAGGCGAAGAATCATGGGATCTCAGCGGCTTCACTTCGCTACTTCAATGTTGCAGGAGCGCTAAAGGCTCAACGCGGTTGGTTGGCTGAGCGTCACAATCCAGAGACACACTTGATTCCAAATGTTTTGCGCAGTACCGAAGCCAATCCAGTAAAAATCTTTGGCACTGACTGGCCAACTGAAGATGGAACATGTATCAGAGACTATGTTCATGTTATTGATTTGATTGATGCGCACATCAAGGCGTTGAACTCATTAGGACAACCAGGACACGAGATTTATAACTTGGGAAGCGGCTCTGGATATTCAGTCCGCGAGGTCGTAAAGGCAGCAAGTGATGCAATCGGCCATCAAATTCCATTTGTAGATTCTCCACGTCGTGCAGGAGACCCTGCTGTGCTGATCGCAGATATTTCAAAGGCGAAAAGAATGTTGGATTGGTCTCCGACTCGTAACATAACGACCATGGTCGCCGATACCCTTCAATCAATGGCATAACCATGAGCTCAATTGAAGAAAAGTTTGTAGAAACCTTTGGCGAAGATCCAGATCTAGTTGCAGCTGCTCCAGGTCGCGTAAATTTGATTGGCGAACACATCGATTACAGCGATGGATTTGTTTTGCCATTTGCCATTAAGGATCGAACCTATGTCGCAGCTCGAAAGCGTGATGATTCAACTGTCCGAATCGCCTCTGCTCAGCGCAGAAACAAGATTGTCACTGTAGATATCAAGGATGTTAAGCCTGGCTTAAAGGGCGAATGGGAGCGATACGCACTAGGTGTTTTGTGGTCTATGGGCGTAAACAGCGGCGTTGATCTCATGATCGATGGCCATGTTCCGCTGGGTGCAGGTTTGTCATCCTCTGCCGCGCTGGAATGTTCAGTTGCCACCGCAATGAATCACCTATTTGATATGGGATTTAATCTCGAAGAGCTTGCAAGAATTACTCAAAAAGCTGAAAACCAATATGTAGGTGTTCCATGCGGAATCATGGATCAGTCTGTCTCGCTTATGGCGACCCAAGGCTCGGCGCTTTTGTTGGATTGCCGAGATCTCTCCACCAAAAACATTCCATTTGATGTCGCATCCCACGGTTTAGAGTTGCTGATCATCGACACCCAAGCCCATCATGCATTAACAGATGGGGGTTACGCAGAACGTCGCGCCTCATGCGAATCTGCTGTAGCAAAGCTTTCAATTAAATCCTTGCGTGAATTAACTTTAGAACAGCTCGAATCTTCTCGTGAACTTCTTACCGACACTGAGTACATCCGTGCTCGCCATGCAGTCACTGAAATGCAACGTGTCTTGGATTGCGTAGATGCATTGAGCGCCTCGGATTTTGAAAAGGTTGGGGCCCTTATCAATCAATCCCATGCATCTTTGCGTGATGATTACACCGTTTCTTGCCCAGAATTAGATACCGCCGTTGACGCCGCTTTAGCTGCAGGAGCTTTGGGTTCACGAATGGTGGGCGGTGGATTTGGCGGAAGTGCGATCGCTTTAATTCAAGCCTCAAAAACCGCTGAAACAATCAAGGGTATTGAAAGAGCTTTTTCAAGCAAAGGTTTTAAAGCGCCGCGATTCTTTACCTCTTTGCCAAGTCAAGGCGCAGAGTTACTTTCTCGCCGTTAATTACAAAGGGTTAATAGAAAGAACTTCTACCCCGCCGATTGCTCCTAAGACATTGAGCAAATCAGTTGGATCATTTCCT
>JACCDZ010368009.1_pt1 | contig 15532 bp, 9 predicted proteins | sample 7449551 | NCBI WGS metagenome assembly JACCDZ01 (sample SAMN15323452, study PRJNA562643) | freshwater metagenome | isolation source: river surface water | place: USA:Blue River Watershed | collected 2017-08-18 | reverse complement strand
GGGTTGTACGAATCACATGTCCGGAAGCCGAAGAGATAACCGCATTTTGTAGTCCGCAAGTCAGTACTAGTAAAAAAAGAAGAAGATAATCGCGTTTTGAGCTAAATGGCTCTCCAAAAACTCCCAACTCTCCTAATGAACCGGCCACTGTAATACAAGAAAGAATAAAAATCATAAGACAAAAGACGAACGTATATTTAGGTCTTTTCTTTTTTAATCTTCTACGTTCAATAAACCAAGACGAGATCATTACTCCCAATAAAAAGAAGGCCGGCACCAAACTCATTCCAAAAGCGTTTATTTTATCGAAATTGGCCACTCGATCCCCAAAGAGTGTCGCATAACCTGTCATATGAGAAACAAAGCGATGAGAGGCCATAAAACCGCCCATATTGAGAATCCCACCTTGCATGGCCAACAGAAACCAGATAATTAAATTACTTGGGTTATAAATCGCATCTTTATCATTGGTAAACATATCTAAATATTTTCCTCGTACTCTTGCAAAAAGAAAGCTTTCAATTATATATAATAGTCTATGACTAATACTTTCAATTTTGAAGACTATAATTCACGTTTTGGCGGCATTGCCAGACTCTATGGCGTAAAAGGTTTAGATAACCTACTGCGCTCTAGTGTTTTAGTCGTGGGTCTAGGTGGTGTGGGCTCTTGGGCCGCGGAAAGTCTGGCGAGAAGTGGTGTTGGTAAAATTACTTTAGTGGATTTAGATGATATTTGCATTACCAATATCAACCGTCAACTACCTGCTCTTAATCAAACAATTGGTAAATTAAAAATTGAAGTGATGAAAGAGAGAATCCTAGCAATCAATCCACAATGCGAAGTTGTGTTGATTGAAGATTTTTTTACAGAAAAAACAGCAGAAGCAATTCTTAATCAATCTTATGACTTTGTCATTGATGCTATTGATAGTTTAAAAAATAAATGTCTTCTGGCTTCGCTTTGTTATGGAAAAAAAATTCCAGTTATCATCACTGGTGGAGCCGCGGGAAAGCTTGATCCTTCACAAATTACTCTTTGTGACTTAGGGGAAAGTTTAAATGATTCTCTTTTATTTAGAGTAAGAAAAAAACTGCGCCAGGATTTTAATTTTCCAAGTGCTGAAAAATCAACAATCCATAAACGCCAAAAATTTAAAATGATGTGTGTTTACTCTCCTGAAAATGCAATCTATCCCACAAATGATGGAGGGACTTGCCATATTCCAGATAGTGAAACAAATTTAAAAATGGATTGCTCTTCAGGAATGGGATCGGCCACACACATCACTTCTATTTTTGGAATGATGGCCGCAGGTCATGCTATTAATGTGATTTCTAAAAAAGCAAACTAATTGTCATCTAAACCAATGCGATAAGCATCGTATAAAATTCCCTGTACCTTTTTTTCACTGGCATCTCTGACTCCACCAAAACTAGATACACTTACCGATTCAACCCCACAGAATTCTAGAACAGATTTTTTCATCATATTCACTGCGGGATGCAGATAATTTAAATGCAGCCACATACTATTTGAATCGCTTGTCACAATCAAACGTGCGGTCTTATCACTTAAAAGTCCTTCAATCGTCGCTAGATCTTCATGAGTATTATAAGCAAACCCTGGCAAAAACGCGCGATCAATAAAACCTTTTAAAATAGCAGGCACTCCACCCCACCATACGGGATAGACAAATACTAAATGGCTTGCCCATTTTATTAATTCTTGGGCCGCCACTAAATCTGGTTCTAAATTTTGATTGCGTTTATAACCATGTTTTAAATTGGGATTAAAATGCAGACTTCCTACATTGAGACTTTTGATTTCTGAACCTTTTTCACTTGCTCCCTTTGCATACTGTTGTGCTATCGCATGGCAAAGGGAATTTTCGCTGGGATGACCTAAAATAATGAGAGTTCTCATTTAATTGCCTTGTCTCCATGAAGTTTCGTTAAAATCTTTTTAGCAATTGAAGGCATGACATATTGATCAATCTTTTCATTTAAAAGAGCAAGCTCGCGAATCAAACTTGATGAAATCGTCGCAAAGTGCGGTTTAGAAAACATCGTGATCGTTTCAATATCTTTGTTGATCCCACGATTTCCAGCTGCTAATTCTAATTCCATTTGATAGTCTGAAGAATTTCTAAGACCTCTCAATAAAAATTGAGCGCCAACACTTTCTGCAAAACGCACAATTGTTCCTTCGTGCATAACAACTTCTACATTTTGCAATTTATAATACGTCACATAAGCACGCATCATTTCCAGTCTTTCGTCTTCAGTGAACATATATTGTTTTTTTGGGTTTGACGCAGCTACCCAGTACACTTTATCAAAATGAGTGGCGGCCCTCATCATCAGATCGGCGTGGCCCCAAGTTGGAGGATTGGCGCTTATGGCATAAACAATCACTTTTTCTTTCACGATTTGTCCCCTGCAAATACAATTTTCCCCTTTATTATACACTTTATAAAAGGGATTCCTAGTGTTAGAATTTTGACTTTAAAGATTATGGTTCATTTACCAAGGAATTCTAAAATGTCTGATACAAATTCGACAAAAAACGCACCAGAGTATGATTTCGCAACTATCGAAGCTAAATGGCAAAAGTATTGGGATCAAAACAAAACTTTTAAATCAGTAATAGATACTTCAAAACCAAAGTACTACGCTCTCGATATGTTCCCATTTCCATCTGGAGACGGACTACACGTAGGTCACCCTGAAGGTTACACAGCGACAGATATCATGTCTCGCTACAAGAGAATGAATGGCTTTAATGTTCTTCACCCAATGGGTTGGGATTCATTTGGATTGCCTGCTGAAAACTATGCGATGAAAACAGGAACTCATCCTGATATCACAACAAAGAAAAATATTGCGACTTTCACAAGACAGCTTAAGGCCCTGGGCTTTTCGTATGACTGGGATAGAGAAATCGCGACATCAAACGTAGATTACTATCGTTGGACTCAATGGATTTTCGTACAACTTTACAACAAAGGTCTAGCTTATGAAGCTGAGATGAATGTTAACTGGTGTCCGAATCTTGGAACAGTTTTAGCAAACGAAGAAGTCATTGATGGAAAATCAGAAGTTGGTGGTCACCCGGTTATTCAAACAAAAATGAATCAATGGGTTTTAAGAATTACTGATTATGCTGAAAGACTATTAGAAGATTTAGAACTTGTTGATTGGCCAGAATCAATTAAAGAAATGCAAAGAAACTGGATTGGTAAGTCTGAGGGAGCAACAATTAAGTTCCAAATCGAAACTGGTGATACAGTAGAAGTGTTCACAACAAGACCAGATACTCTTTTTGGTGCGACTTACATGGTGCTTGCTCCTGAGCATGCGCTCGTTTCAAAAATTACAACTCAAGATCAAAAAGCAAAAGTTGATGCTTACATCGAAGCTTGTAAACTTAAAAACGAACTGGAAAGAACTGAGCTAAATAAAGATAAGTCTGGTGTTCACACTGGAGCTTTTGCCACTAATCCAGTAACTGGTCAAAAAATTCCAGTATGGATTGCGGATTATGTTTTAGCAACATACGGAACAGGTGCTGTTATGGCCGTTCCTGCTCATGATGAAAGAGATCATGAGTTTGCTAAAAAATTCAATCTTCCAATGATCAGAGTTATCGAAGGTGGCGACATTGAAGAAGCTGCTCACACGGGAGATGGAAAACACATTAATTCTGATTTCATCGATGGACTAAACGTTGCTGATGCTAAGAAGAAAATGATCGCTCATCTTGAAGAGAAAAATTTAGGGAACGGAAAAATTAATTACAAATTAAGAGACTGGATTTTCTCACGCCAAAGATATTGGGGGGAACCATTCCCAGTTTTAAAATTTGAAGACGGTACAGTGAGAATTCTTGATGCAGATGAGCTTCCTCTAGAACTTCCAGCTCTTGAAGAATTTAAACCAAGCGGAAATGGTGAATCTCCTCTTGCTAACGCTACTGACTGGCTATGGATTACAGATCCAAAGACTGGAAAAAAAGCAAAAAGAGAAACAAACACAATGCCTAACTGGGCAGGAAGTTGTTGGTACTACCTGCGCTTCTGTGATCCTAAAAACTCAAGCGAGCCATGGGCGAAAGATGCTGAAAAATACTGGATGCCAGTAGATTTATATATCGGTGGAGCTGAACATGCCGTTCTTCACTTATTATATGCTCGTTTCTGGCATAAAGTTTTATTTGATCTAGGATTTGTTTCAACAAAAGAACCATTCCATAAGCTAGTTAACCAAGGATTAATTCTTGGAACTGACGGCGAAAAAATGAGTAAGTCTCGTGGAAACGTTGTTAACCCAGACTCTGTAGTAAAAGAATCGGGAGCGGATTCATTAAGACTTTATGAAATGTTCATGGGTCCACTTGAAAAAGTAAAACCATGGAATGAATCAGGAGTTAAAGGGGTTTCAAACTTCCTTAACCGTTCATTCAAATTTTTTGCAAATTCTGAGAACTGGTTAAAAGGCGAAGAATCTCCAGAAACAACAAAAGCGCTTCATAAGGCAATCAAAAAAGTAACTGAAGATTACGATAACCTTCGTTTCAACACTGCTATTTCTGCATTAATGATTTTCTTAAATCATGCGACAAAAGAAAAACAAGTGACAAAGGAAACTGCAAAAACATTTGCTCTTCTTCTAGCTCCAATGGCCCCTCATGCTGCTGAAGAATTATGGGAAATCCTAGGTGGAACAAAAACTCTTACTTATGAAGCATGGCCTAAGTTTGATGAAGAATTAGCAAAAGATGAAACAATCGTTGTAGCAGTTCAAGTTAATGGAAAACTACGTGCAACTTTAAACGTTGAACCTACAATTACTTCAGAAGAAGTGATTGCGATGGCAAAAGAAGAAGAAAATGTTTCAAAACATTTGGCCGGAACAATTGTTAAAGAAATTTATGTTCCAGGTAAAATTGTAAACTTTGTTGTGAAGGCATAAAAAAGGTATCAAAGATGAAAGAAAATTTTTATATTACGACCGCAATTGATTATCCAAACGGAAGCCCTCACATGGGTCACGCTCTAGAAAAAGTTGTCGCTGATGCCTACTCACGTTGGTATGCCTATTTAGGATGCGAAACTTTCTTCTTAACTGGAACAGATGAAAACGGACAAAAGCTTATCGAATCAGCAAAAGCTGAAAACATGGATACGCAAAGTTACGTTGATTTGAATTCACAAAAATTCAGAAAAATCTGTAAAGACTTAGGTGCTTCAAATAACGACTTCATCAGAACAACTGAAAAACGTCACCACGATGTTTGTGTTGATCTATGGAAAAAACTTGAAGTTAAAGGTGATGTGTATTTTGGAACATACTCTGGAAACTACTGTCTAGCGTGTGAGTCTTTCTACACTGAAACACAAGCACCAGATAATATCTGTCCTGCTCACAACAAGCCACTAACGGTAAAAGAAGAAGAAGGTTATTTCTTTAAAATGGGCCAATACCAAGATTGGATTATTGCTCATTTAAAATCAAACCAGAACTTTATTAACCCTCAAAGCTCTTATAACGAAATGCTTTCTCGCATCCAAGGTGACAAGCTTCGTGATCTTCCGATCTCTCGTCCAAACGAAGGTTGGGGAATTCCTGTTCCAGGAAACAATAAGTTTGTTATGTACACATGGTTTGATGCTTTAATTAACTACTACTCTGCTCTTGCAGGAACTCCAAATGAAAAATTTTGGCCTGCTTCAATGCACGTGATTGGTAAAGACATCGCTTGGTTTCATACAATCATCTGGCCTATTATGCTTCACGCTGCTGAACTTCCACTTCCAAAGCAAGTCTATGTTCACGGAATGATCTTAGCGGAAGATGGCAAGAAGATGAGTAAGTCTTTAAATAACGTTATTGATCCATTAGATATGCTTTCAAAGTATCCACTGGATTCATTTAGATATTATTTACTAAGAGCTATTCCTGCTAACGGTGATGGAAAATTCTCTGAAAAAGAATTAATTGAAAAGCACAATGCTGAACTTGGAAATTCTTTTGGTAACTTAATCATGAGAGTTATTAAACTTTATTTAAAAGACAATGATCCAGCTCTTTCAGGTGCTGGAATGGTTCAAGAAGTTAACTTCTCTGATATCTTTACTCGCATGAGTGAATTCATGGAAAGACGTGAACACAACAAGGCCCTTGAAGTGCTTTGGGAAGGTGTGAACAACATGAACCAATACGTAAACACGAAAGAACCATGGAAACTAAAAGAAGATAAAGCCGCTTTAAAGCAAGTTGTTTATAACTGTTTATACTCAATTGAAGCTCTTTCTTCATTGATGAGTCCTTTTATTCCAACAACAGCTAAAGCTGCTGTTCTTTCTTTAGGTGTGGAAGTCACTCCATTTAACTCAATTGTTTTTGGAGAAAAAACTTATAACCTGACAGAGCCAACTCCTCTTTTTCCAAAAATTGAATTACCAAAAGTGGAACCAGCGCCAAAGGCACCAAAACAACCGAAACAAAAGAAAGAAAAAACAGAATAAAAAAGGCCCGAGAAATCGGGCCTTTTTTTATTTAAAATTTACATGAAATTGAAATTGGAAAGTGATCACTCAGTAGCTCTTGAACAAAACGATAGTAGTAGCCATTCGTTAATTGTCTTAAAAAGACTCTTCTTCTATAACCTTCTACTCTCTCATCCAACATATAATCATCAACGACAATTTGATCTCTCTTAATCGTATAAACATTTGAGTATTTCTTTTTAAACTCATTAACCATTTTATCCATTTTACTTTGCCCTTGTGAGCTTAGTGGATAATCGAGTTTTACATTCGTTGGATCATCGATTGGCGGAAGATCCCCATCAATCGTCTCATCTTCACTAAAAAAATCATCATGAAGTGTATAGTTCTTTGCCATTGTTACTGGTCTTAACATTAAGGGACGATCCCATAAAGCTTCAGCTTCTCTAATCACGTAACGACTATTTAAATCTTTAGCAATTGGAGAAAGATAATAGTTATAAACTTCGGCTTCTGCACAATTTGAAAAAGTTGCTTTGTTAAAAATGAAATGATCATAATCATTCGCAACGCCATTCGTTGCTTTTCCAAGGGCCGTATAACGTTGAGGAGAAAGAGTTGTCGGTGTATTGATTTGAACACTACTTCCAGGGAAACTCTTTAAAACTTCCGGCCAAAAGGCGCTAGAAGCAGAAATATTAGTGTCACCCATATACATGATTTTATCGTCGTTATAACGAAGCTTAAAACGATTCATAAAATCCAGCGTATTTTTAATTTCAGCAAAACGAGCGAAATTGGCCATGTTAATTCCAGTGCCAAGTTCACGGTATGAACTCACTCCAAAAGTCTTTTGCATTAACTCGCGCTCTTTCTCATCATCACCAGAGAAAGTAAAAACTATATGAGAAGCCACTAAGTGAATACGAGAATTATTGACTTTAAAAGAAGCTAAAAAAGGACGTCTCGCAAATTGCTCTCTCAAATCTTGTCCCATAAAGCGATCCGATAAATCAGCAAAACAAGCAAAAGGATAACCTTCTCCTTCTTTTAAAAACTCATGACAGTGAGGATTGTAATCAGGACTTACAACTGAAGCGCGATAGTAAAATCCAGTGAACTCTTCAACTGAACCAATTAAAGCAGAATCCCCTCTTGGACTTAAAACCAATGACCAAGATGGGTCTAGTTTTTTTAGTTCATATAAGAGATTTAAATATCCTGGATTTCTGAAAATTCCGTAAGCTTGTTGAGTTGTTGTCGTTAATTGTTCGATTTTTTTAGTAATTGTTTCAATTTGCTTGGCATCTGTTATTTTTGATCTTTGTTCATCCAACGACTTAATGATCAAAGGAGTGTTTTGTAAATAACTAATAACTCCTCTATTGTGTTGCTCATCCTGACCAACTGTATTTAAAAGCTCTAAAGCCGCCACGACATCATAGGAATTCATGATTTTAGCCACTAGACGATAGTCTTTATATAAAGCCTTTGACGTTCCAGGGTGAAGTAAGTTGTAGTTAGCGATTTTAATATTAGTGCGAGAAATCTTCTTTACATTAGCAGCACCAAAGTGATGGTAATTTGTAAAACAATCGACTGGAAATTCACGTTTGATATTTAAAATTTTTAGATATTCACAACGAATGCGCAGGTCTTCTTTTTTCTGCTTATCAAACTCATCAGATTTAGAATTTGCGAAAGGATAGTTACCACTGGCCCATGAAATTTGCTGAATCATGAATAGAAAAAGCAGTGTTAAAACCTTCAGAAAATCCTCTTTCACTTCTCTAAACAAGAAGGGCCTAGTATGTTGTTAAGGTCCATCATACCAATTTCCTCAAGCATTCTACAATCGGCCGTAAGGTTTTTTATCATTCTTGTTAGAACTCTAACATAGCAATAACTCATTGATTTTTTACAAACACTATTTATTTAGCCTATCATTATTACAAACGCATAGCCTAAAGTTTTAACTCACGTAGCCGAAAAATCAAATATGTAGTATAGATGAGCAATCTACAATGATCTTTAAGAGGATTTTTATATGAAAAAATTGATTGTTACCTTATGTCTTATTTCTAGCATGGCCTATGCTAGTGCTGTAAAAATGGTGGATTTCCTAGTGAGCTCATCAGGAGTAACAGAAATTTTAGCGAAACACGGAATTAAAGGTAATGATGCAAAACAAGTTCAAAATTACTTAAATTCAGCAGTACGTGCTCTTTCTGCAAAAAATTCTTCAAACATTTCAAAGCAAGAATTATTGAACGTTATTTCAAAGCTACCAGTAACTGGTCAAGATGCTAACGTAAGAAAAGCTCTTCAACTTCTTCTTGATAAGCCTTCTGAGCAAATTAAGAAAGCTGACGTTGTTGAAGCAATTAACAACATCATCTACCTGGCAAACCGTCATGGTAAATCAGTTATCATTACTTGTGCTGAATGTGTGAACGATTCTCTTGCAAAACAAGGTTTCAAGTTCAGTGTTGAAACAATCTCAAATTCAACTTCAACAAAATTATTAAATGATGTTATTCCGAAGAATCCATCTCAATTAAATAGCTTTATCTCTGCAAGAATGAGAAGACTTGGAATGGGTGACTATTCTAAAGTAACTCCAAAACTAGTAGCTCCAGAAGATGAAAAATCTCTAGCTCTTTTCCTTGGACTTGCTGAAGCTGGAAGCGCTGATCAAAAGAAACTAATTGCAGCGATCAAAAAAGTTTCAACAACAAACGCGAAAGTAAACATTATCGATTCAGCTAACCCTCATAAACTTTGGAAAATTTTAGCTGACGATTTATCTTCTGAAGATATCGCTGGTTGGACAAGAACATTAGATGAAGTAGCTGCTCGTCGTGCAAAAGATAAAGTATCTACAGAAGAAGCTTTCTATAGAACATTAAAAGATAAAGCGAATGGCGATCAATATCTAACGAAACAATACGAAACAATTAAAGCTAAAAGATGTTTCTTTAGATAACTAAATTCACATCTTTCTTATAAAAAAAGCCCTCTTTTCTAGAGGGCTTTTTACTGATTTTAATTACCTTATTTTTTGTTTAGAAAATTTCTAAAACTGCCGCATTCTTATTCACTGTCAGAACTCTCAGTGCACTTAAATACCTTTCAAAAGAATCAATATCCGAATAGTTTGATAACTGCTCTGCTACTTTATGAGCATACTTACCCATTGCAGGCATCTTATATAATTCATCCGCAGGTACTGATTCCCAAATGGCTTCAGCTGTCGCTTTCTGCTGAAGATTTTTTGGAGTTAACACCATTGATTTAAAGTCCGCGTATGGCACTTTTGATTGCCCTGGATATTTATCATAAAGTTGTTTAGCGACAGCATCTTCAAAATCGCGGTACTCTTTCATTAAAGCTTTTGTATCTTTTTTAGCATTCTTGTTGATCATATCAACAACTGAATCTTGGAAGGCTTTAAAGACATCATATCCCGTCTCCGAATTAACATACTTTGGAAGCTTTAATGTTAAGCGGGCCTGAGCTTTATAACTTTCATGCACTAAACGCGCTCTTGCAGTTACTACTTTCTTTAAAATTTGTCCTTCAGATAACATTCCTACAATTGGAAGTTTTTGGTTTTTCATAAAACTCATATGTGGAGAACCTTGAACTAAAACAAAGTATGGAACTTCACGTTTTTTCATTGGGATTTCAATGAAAATATCTGTGATATTCTCTATGTTATTTTGAACATAGGCCTGCATTTTGCCACGACTTGTTCCCATGGCCGCTAAATCTTTTTCTAGCTTTAAAAGTTTAGAAGCATTTTGAGCAAGAGTTTCATTACGCATTCTTAAATACCAGTCTTTCATTCCACCGAAGACTCCTCTTTTATTGATGCGATCAACAGTATCAATCTCATCCATTACACCAATCGCTCTTTGCAGACGATCTCCCGTATAACCTTGAACAGTTCTTAACATCTCACGAGGGTTGTCTCCAAAGTATTGAGTAATTAATTTTGCTGTTTGAGCATCAATTTGAGCTTTCGATTCTTTAACATGAATTTTCCCTAACTCTGCTCTTGCTGTTTTTGAAGCAGCAATCTTTGCTTTCTTAATCGGATCTAAGACCGTCATAATTCTCTTGGCCATTTCCGACATTGAAATATCACCTCGAGCATAAAGATCTTTAATTTTTCCAATTTTCATTTGGGCATTTTTAATCGCTTTGGCATCAACTCCTGCATTCTTAGACATATTTGAAAGTCCCAATAAATAATGGGCCACTTTCACTTCTTCTTCTTGCAGAGCTTTTCTCGCCTTTGATTTAAAAGCTACTTTCCCCGATTGGCGCAACATTGATTTTGAAGAGGCCAGAACGAGTTTAGGCCCTAGAGAAACTGAGCGCGTGGCCACTCCGATAAGTGGGAAAATTGAGATTGCTTCAAAAGCGGCCCATGCATATGATCTTTCAATTTCTTCATGTGACCCAGTATCTGCAAAACCTAAATCTTCTAAAACTTTAATACGACTTGAAGTTGCATCGCTTTGGCGTTTTCTATCCAACTCGTTTGAAGTTAATTTTACCTGCATCGCAATTGAAGAAACCCCAGCTGCGGCCATGACTCCACCTAGAGGAGCACAAATCCCCCCTGACAAGGTCGTACAAGCACCACCGATAACAATCGCTGCTAATCCGGCCACACCTGACCCAATACCTAACCACAAGTCTCTCCACTCGCTGGATGTCATTGAATTAATAGTATCCAGAGCTTCTTTTGGAACTGAAGGAAGACCTGCTAATTGGTTAAGTTCGTTTTGTGCTTTGGTTGCCGAGTAAAAAATTTCTTTAAATTGATTTTCATCATTTACTCTCAAATTACAAAATCTATTGATTTGCTGTGAGATTTGATTTTTACGAGCGGCCGCTGCATTTTTTAATAAATCTTTATAAATTGGTTTTTTATAAGCTTCATCTACCGCCAGAAAATTTAATTTCAAGCTAAATGTACTATCAACACCATTTTTTTCTGCAAACTGTTGATATAGTTTTTCTTGTTGAGCACGATCTTTCGTTTTATAAAGAGTTAAGAAAAATCTAGCAAGTTCACTATCAGCTTGTCCTGAAACTTTAGAAATTTCATTCTTAGCTTGGGCCGAAAGTCCCCCACCATATTTAACTGCATCTTGGGCATTTAAAATTGTTTTATAAGAAATATTCTCTATGTATTTATAATATGAAGTAGATCCTACTTTCGTAGTAAAGAGCTGTGCATTTCTCTCGTTCACATCATCTTTTACTGCATTCCAGATCTTTGTTCTCTCTGCATATTTTAAGTTGCGAGTGGCATGATCATAACTAAGAGTTTGATCAAGACCTAAAACTTTTCCAGCGGCAATTAAATTTTGATACTGAGCTTTTAAATTTGCGGCTGAACACACACCTGGTGAATATACATTATAAGCTGGATAAGAATAAGCATACTTGATCTCATCTTTTTCCATTTTTGCTTCTAATCTATCAAGTGCTACCATGTAAGACATCTTTAATCTTGCCCATGGATTTCCTGCGGCCATTTGATCTAACAAGAAGTTTAACTCAAAAGGTTTTGCTTCTGGGAGAAGATTGTGTTTATCTCTGAAACTCGTCCACACGTCACTTAAGAATGGATAAAGTTGGCCGAATTTTCTTTCTTCTAATCTTCTAGTTGGAATATAAGTTTCGCCCGTTCTAAATTCACTTAGAAGATTGGCCACATTCGCGACGGTATGTTGTTTACATAAATATCTAAATGGACTGCTTTCATTAAAGTGCTTCACACACGCCATCATTACATCTTTATAAAGACTCGATGAACCTGCGACATTTTTATTTTTCTCAAGAGCATCTGCTAAATATCTTAAAGACCAGTCTCTCCACGCAGGTGCAGAGTAAAGAGAAGGAAAGAAAACATAAGCATGTCTTCCAACAAACTTCTTTTTCATTCTTGGAGTGATCAAATCTTGATAGTCACTCACTCCATTATCCTGCATTACTTCTAAAAGATAATGAGAAAGGTTTTGCTTTCCTGGATAAATTTCAACGCTTTCTTTTCCTACTGGAATATTGGCCACTTCATCTGCTGTAAAATCTCCAAGAATTTTATTAAAGATGTCATGTCCAGCATACTTAATCGTTTGTCCCTTCATTTTCCCTTGGAAAATGGCCGAAACTTCTGGAAGTTTTGTATCAAGAATGGTTTTAAAATGAGCGATGTCATCAAAATTAGCATTCAAAGCTGCATGACGATTTTTATCATAACCCATTTGGGCCATTTTGAAATTTTCAAAAGGCACTAGCCCACTATAACCATCTTTTGTCGGGTCTTTATTGACGTTATCAACATAATAATCAAAGTATGAAATATCATCTTCGTTATAAGAAAGACCATGTCCTTTTAGAATGTTTTCTAAGAACTCATCCCCTAATCCATCTTCATACTTAAAGTTCATCTTCGATGGCATATTTCCATTGAAGAAGTTTTGACATGAATTGGGAATAGTGATCGCTTCTTTTTTTCCAAGCAATGTATTGTATAAATACATTTGCGAAACCATCATATGCAACGTCATCCACTTTAAGGCCGTGACATAGTTTTTCGCAGTTGGTGCCTTTAAAAGAGTAAGTACATCTCTTCTAACAATTTCATTCGGAGCATAAGTTAAAAGATAATATCCATCTTTATGTTTTTGAAACATCAGATAAATAGGATCACCAATCGGATTACTCCCTTGAGTCAGTAAATCTCGATCTCCAGAATCCAAAGCTGCATAAAGTGCATTGCTGAGTACTGGACGAGTGGCCGTATAGAAAATATCTAAAGTTGTATTTGTTGGCTCATACGCTTTAAGCGCAATCACTGTATCGCGAACAGGAAGTAAAATATTTTCTACATACGCTGAAAGTAATGCCACCTTATCATCTTTAGAATATTTAGGAGAAGTTAAATAAATTTGCAGGGCCTTAAAATAAGAAGTCGCCGCTTGCATATACTTAGGGAAGTTAGGATCAGTCATGATAGAAGTAATTGGCTTTTTATTTTTTTCGGCCAACATTCTTTGTTTTACAACTCCTTCTAAATAACCTGGAGTCTTTTTTGAAGGACATTGCTTTTTATTAAAAGCTTCGCGATCTAATTCAAAAGTTGTTTCTGAACATGAATTCTTTTTTAGTGAACTCATCATTTTATTAAAGTCGGCATCAAGCTGTGCTTTAGAACAATTTCCCTCTTGTTCAGTTCCTAACAACAATGCTCTGAAGCCTTGAAACTTTTTAATTACATCTGCGAATGTTTCTGAGGAAGCAGGTCCACGATTAAATTCCTTCTCTGCTTGATTGATATATTCCGCAACAAGTGGATCATCATCCTTACTAAATGTCTCTACAGTCAGAGCACAAGACTGTAAGAGCAGAGATAAAATTGTAAGGCTTGCGAGTGTTCGATACATACTATCCTCGATTTTCAATCACTTAGGGTGACGACTCATTAGTTTAAACCATAAACCCTATCGGAAGACTCAGGAATTATCTTTAGTCTTGAATTATTACATAGTTAGCTCACAAAGCGCCTAAACAATGTTACTTAAAACACCTTAAGACAATTGCCCACAAAACCGACATGAAACGTATGATAAAAAATTATTTGGCCCTTTCTTTAATTCTTCTCACTCTGAGCGCTTGTAGTTCACTAAGTACAACCAATGAAATTCATCGTGCACCTGCGGCCGCAAGTGAAAATGTTAATTGTAATGAAGCAATTAAAAGATTTTTTCCAAGCTCTAATTACGAAGCAAAACTTCAAGAAAAGTTAGTACAAAAAAAGCTAGTAGGTTTTTCAAATAAATTTGTCACTGTTAACCATCCACGTTTGGATTGGATTAATAAAGCAAGTAAGGCCATTACACGCAAGCTACAGAACTGGAATACGAATGTGTATCCGCAATTCTTTCTTCTGAGAAGTCAGGATGTTGTTAACGACAGTCAGGTGCTGGCCGAAGCTTATGTTTTAAATAAAAAATTTACGAGCAAACAATCCCAATCTAAAAAAGATATTGCGAAGTGGATTGCCAACTATAAAACTTATCAGCAAGACATTAATAACTTAATTAAAGATCGCGCTGTTAATCAATACAACTACGCTATTGTAAAAAAATTAAAATACAAAAATGTTAAAGATAAAAAACTGGAATTAATTTTTAGTCGCAATGGTGTTCAAATCAGAAAATTCTATGAGATTGATTCTGAGGATGCGCTAGAAAAAGTAAAAATTGAATTAAAAAGAAATCTTCACCACTTTGATGGAAGCTTTGTTCGTAATGGGGCCATCAAACAACGAGTGATTGATCAAGCATTTTATAAAGAATCATTAAGTATTTATCTTAGAGAATTAAAACTTGCCCGTGATAATGCGAAAATGCCTTCAGTTTCTTTAACAGAAGAAATTAAGCGCGTAACAAACTTATTAAAAAATGACGATTTCTCTCCGGCCACATTTGGAGTGTATCAGATCAACAATAAAGTTTTCACTTACGAGATGGCCCATTTAGCAAAGCTTGATGTTGCTTATAAGAAGTTTGTTGAAAAACCACAATTAAAGCTTTCTCAAGTAATTGAGAAATATTTAAAAGACAAAAAAATTCCAGATACAGAAGAACAAAAAATTGGTTTATTAAAACGTGTTTATTTAAAAATTACTTCTCTTGATAAAAAGAAAGTGGCCATCGGAGCAGGACTCGCAGCAGGTGGAGCAATTTCTCATCAAGTCTTCTTTAGCTTTGATGAGCCAGAAGTAACTGAATACGAAAGTAAAGGTGGCAACGTCCTGCCTGTAGAGCTAGATGTTCAAGGCAAAACAAGTGAAGAAGAAAAATATTCTGACTTAGGAGATACTGCTGATCTAGATGAAATTTTTTACGATGAAATTACAAAATAAAAAAAGGGCCATACATGGCCCTTTTTTTATTGTTTAGGTCTTAATTCTTTTCTTAAAATCTTACCAACGCT
>JACCDZ010398526.1_pt1 | contig 15544 bp, 18 predicted proteins | sample 7449551 | NCBI WGS metagenome assembly JACCDZ01 (sample SAMN15323452, study PRJNA562643) | freshwater metagenome | isolation source: river surface water | place: USA:Blue River Watershed | collected 2017-08-18 | reverse complement strand
TTACAACTCTTCTGGACCTGACAAACCGCGACATTCAGGAAAATGATCTTTTCCCTCTGAAGTCCGAAATCACCTGGTTCGCCCGCGATACGGAGCGTCGGCTGAATCCCTTTTCGCTCCTCATCCAGGAAATGCCGTACCGTGGTCCGGCAGGCTTTGGCCAGCGTTTCTCGTTTGACCTCGGGAGCCTGCTAGTAGGTGACCTCCTCTTTGGAGCTGCCCTTCAGATTCGCCTCGGCCACTGGCTAGATCCGCAGTCCCAGAACATGTTCGCTGGTGGCAAATTCTCTTATACGGACCCCCAAACCGGTTGGGAATATGCGAATGGCATCGGTGCCTCCATTATTGAGATGGCAGAGCTGGAGATTGATGGCCAGACGATTGAAATGCTGGATGGCGATTTCATCAACACCTTCTCTCTCCTCTTTCCGGACCTCAATAGCCAGTTCGGCGTGGCGCAGGACCATCTCGGCCGCGTGTCCTTGAACCGGCTCATGGCGAAGGCGCAGCCGAGCTTATTCCCTACTGAGCACGGAATTCTTCACTGTATTCTCCCCTTTTTCTTCATGCGCACGCGGATTCAGGATGCACTTCCGATGATCTCCATGCGCGAGGGAATCGTGCGGATTCATGTAACGTTGCGCCCCTTCAGCGAGTGTGTGCGCCAGCTGCGGGGCTACCGCGATAGCTGCACGGCCACGCCGCTGGATAGCACTGTCCAGGTGACCTCTACAGTGGCTCCGACAAGCCGCATACTCACAATTGGTGTAGCTACGCCGGCCCTAGAGTCCGTTCAACTCCTCACCTATGGAGCCATTGTAGACGGTGCTTTGCGGCAGCGCATGCTGCGTGCTCCGTATGAGATTCTCCACCGCGAGCTTCAGACCTTTTACTTTGACGAGCCGCTCAAATATGTCGTGAGCAAGCGTGCGGACAATGATACAATTCGCATCCAGTTGCCGCTGGAGGCCAATCACCCTTTAGAGGAGATTATTTGGTTCGTACGGCGCAAAGGAGTGCGCGAGAATAATGCGTGGACGAATTATACGTCAGTGCTTGAAAGGGGGTGGTTAGATAATGGTCCGAGGCGTGCGGAGGCGCGGCCTCTTCTTCTAAACGCAACCATTCAGGCGAATGGCGTGACGCTGTGCGAGGCCGACGGACAGTATTTCCGTCAGCTGGGCGCGCAGGCGCATCGGGGCGGCATCGCCGCATATAATTCCTTTCTATATTGCTATCCGTTTGCGCGGAATCCTGGCGAGCATCAGCCGAGTGGCAGCATGAATGCGAGCCGTGTGAACTCGCTCCGACTCACTCTAGAGGTCCAACCTCCAGGGGGTGTCGGTGACGGCGATTGGGAAGTGAAGGTGTTCTGTATTGGAATGAACTGGCTGCGATTTGAAAATGGTATCGCGAACCCGATGTTCAACGATTAAGTGCGGAGGTGGTAAAATTTAGCTAAAACTGCCCCACATTTAAAGGTATACATCTATGGACCGGTCCACACGGCTCGGATATCAGCGTGAGGCTCTGTATGCGGCATATCAATACAAGCTGAACTATCTTCGTTCTAAGCGTGGACCTACTGCTCAGATTGTGTATCCAAATCAAAAGCTAGCAGCAGAACGCGTGGTTCATTGCTTCACAGCTGGAAACAAGATTGTCGTGACCCTAATTGCAAAACCACAGGTTGGTAAGACTGGCACATTCTTAGAAATTGCCTATAAAGCATGTATTCACCCTGAGGATAAATTTACATTGGATCCTGAGAATGTATTCATTCTTACAGGGATGAGTGACCGAGATTGGCAAGGCCAAACTGAAGGGGATATGTTGGAGCCATTTAAGGCCTGTGTATATCATCGGGCGCGCCTCAATGAAGGTCTCTACAGTCGGTTGCGTGAGGCACGTAACGCCTTAATCATCATTGATGAATGTCATATTGGCGCTGAAAAGGAGCAACAAGTCTCACAGGTGCTTCGTCGCCTTGGACTCTTGGATATCACAGTGCTTCGTGAACGAAACATTCGCCTTCTTGAGGTCAGTGCTACTCCTGGTGCCACGCTGTATGATACGCAACATTGGGGCGAGGAGAATCACGCAATGGTCATTCTGGAAGAAGATACGAATACTTACGTTGGTTTCCAACAGATGCTTGATGAGGAGCGCCTCCATCCCTCGTTAGACCTGACTAAGGAAGAAGAAATGGAAAAACTTACCACATTTGTGAAGGAGAAATTTCCTGAACCCCGCTGGCATATTCTACGCCTTCCCGCCAAGGCGCGCTCTAATGGAGAAGTCTTAGATAAGTTCCGTCAGATTTGTGCACGTGAGGGTTGGATTGTGAGCAATCATAACGCTCAGGACCGTGTTGGAGAAATTGACACACATCTAAAGAAACCCCCAAATGTGCATGCATTCTTAATTATCAAAGAGTTCTGGCGCGCTAGTAAGCGGCTAGAAGATTCATACATTGGAATTGTACATGAACCAGCAACGAAGGTTCCTGATGTGAATGTCACTGCCCAGGGACTTATTGCGCGACTTTGTGGAAACAATAAGCGTCGTGGCACTGGAGCTCCTCACGCCTTTGGAAATGTTCAGATGATTAAGGATTATCTAGCCTGGTTTAATGTCGGCGGCGATTTCAGTAAGGTGAAGTCCTATAAATCTCGCCAACTGAAGGTTCGTAAAGGGCGTATTACTACTGCGAAAGATAGTTTTGCACATGCCTCTAATGTAGGAGGCCTTGAAGGGAGGGCACCGAAGAAGCAAAAGGAATTCTCGCTGAGTGAGCTCTACATGAATAAGCGTGAAATGAAGGATGACTGGGATATGCTAATCAATTGGCAGCACGAAGATCTTAAGAAGCTTAGTCAAACAAGTCCCTGGATTGTCCAAACATGTAATGGGAATGGTGGTGCGACTGGGCAGCATACTCATTACAGTTTCAAAGGGACCCTACACCCTATTCCTAAAGAAGAGGATGTCGCAAAAATGACAGATTTCGGGCGTTTTGGCGGCGGCGTGCGTTGTATGCCGGTATTTAATTCGGGCGGAGAACTTGTCTACCAGGTAATCTACAAAGATGCCTGGCTTCTTACTTCCGCTGGCGCCGCGTCCGCCGCGCTGCCTGTAGCTCCGCTTCCCGCTCCTTGAAAATCTTGGCGAATCCGTTCGTGCTGTATCCATACTGAAAGAGCATAGACTGGCCCGGAATCTTCACCTTTTTGTGGAGCTCAGGGTCCGTAATCCCCTTCCAATGCCTAGGATAGAAATAGCGCATCGGGTACATGTGAACATCCTTCGCAACACCCCCTTTCAAGCGTTCATAGAGCTGGACAATCATATACGGCCCCACTGCTCTCCAAGCCTCCAGCGGCTTCCCCTTTAGAGCCTTCAAGTTCTTCACAGACTCCTCCAACATGGCTTTAAAGAAGGGGTGACGCGGCACCGTGCCGACAGTGCCATTGGAAATGAGGCGCCTGCGGCCTCCGATATTTAATTTGCGCGTGCGTGCCTTGCTGAGGTTCTCCCACGCAAAAAACACAGGCGCACGATTGGACTCCAGAAACTTTGCGAATTTGGCCGGCTTCATCACGACAGAATCGGCATCAATGTAGAGCCCCCCCTCCTGATACAGAATCATGTAGCGCACGATGTCCGCACGGCCGGCGAGCTCGGAGCCGAAGCTGCGATACACTTCAGGAAGCCCCTCTATCGCCCCGAAATCAAACTTCTTCATATCAGCATCCCGCCACAGTTTGTAGCGCCAGCCATGGTCCTTGGCAAACTTCTCCACTGTATCAGTCCATTCTGTCGGCTCCGGATTCTTACCAAGCCAGATTTGATGAATGACCTTCGGTATCCCCCCTCCCCCCCCCTTTTGACTTAACCCAGACGCCTCGTCAAAGACATCCTGAAAGCCGTTCGCCTTGTAGCCATACTGAAACAAAGGGCCTCCGCCGCTGCCGATATACTCTTCATGCGCAGCCACGCCATCCTCCTTTTTGACCTTGTTTGGAGAAACTGCTAAAAGATTGTCTGCCTCATAGAGCTCCATTTCTGGAAGCTTCTCTTTTAAAGCCTCATATAGTTTTGTCAGGGCCTCAGAGCCTGTCTTGGCCTTCGTATCATTTTTGAGGCTGTGGACTATATATTCCGCATACCCTTTCCAAAAGGGGTGCTGTGATTTTGCGGCACCTAGAAGCCCCGTGGAAATCTGCCGTGGTCCATCGGAAGGCCCCCACATTCCCCACAGGCCACCACGCTCCGCCTCGGCCCGAATCATCTCGCTCACCTTCTCGGGATTTATGACAACAATGTCGCTTTCAATAAACACGCCACCGTATTGGTGAAGCAGCAATCCGCGAAGGATATCGGCCTTCGTGTCAAGCGCTTCTTCTTCTAGTCGCTCGTACGCTTCACGCAGGCCTGGTACGAGGCTCCAATTGAGTCCCTCCAAAAGAGTCTGTTCATCCCAGAGCTTATATGCAAATCCGCTGTCAGCAGCGAACGCACGAATATTGTCTAGCCAAGGCTCTGGTTTTGCGTGAGGTCCTATCCAAAGTTGATGTATCTGGAGTGGCATGGCGGGGCCGCTCTCTTCCTATTCGGCCCAGAGATTTAAAAGGATAGTGCGTTTTCAGACTAGATGCCCACTTGCTCGTATTCAGATGGGTTCCGCTGTATGCGCATTTCTACTCTTGAGCTCCAGGAGCCACGCGTTCTAGAGTTACTTCTTATGGCCGGATTCCGCTACATTCGCCGTTACGATGACCGCCGGTTTGAGCAGATTGTGCGGAGCCCTACGATTGGCTGTATTGTGGAGCTCTTTATCTTGCAGCACCCGCGCTGTGTGCCCCTGGATTCTGCGAAGGCGCGCGCTCTCATTCGGAAGAAGTGCTATTTCTGAGGAACAACTCGGCGACTCGTCATCCCCTTTTTAGTTGCCACCATAACAGTAATATAGAGGGGCGGCTCGCGCCTGTCTCTCATACCTGCGAGCCAGACACATGCGCCGCCACACAGAAGGGGGAGGCAGCCACATGCCAGATTCAGAATACAGCTCGCGACACCAAGATCCGCGCAGCTGTTCTCGTGCATACTGACATTGGACACACTCACTTGTATTGCCCTTCCAGGAAATAGGAGCTTCAACTCAGCTTCAATCTCCTCCTTTAGAGCTTTACAGAGGTCCTCCACGGACTGCTCGCCGCGTGGCACGCGCCGAATGAGAGTAATTCTTCTCTGAATGTAGCCATTTTCTACACGCACGTAGGTTAGCCGTTTATGAATGCGATCTTCAATCTCTTTCATAAAGGACTTTACGAAGGCGGAGGTGGGCATTGTGGTTGCCCCTAAAAATTGAGCCCCAACCCCTTTTAAGCTGTAGGTAGAACACTGTCGCAAAATGGGTCAGTATTATATTGCTGTGATTCTTGGTGAGAAGCCTGGCGGCGACACCCCTACTGAGTTCATCCGCACTTGGATCAACCCGCACGCATACAAAAACGGCTCCAAGCTGATGGAGCACTCCTACGTAGACAATAACTACGTGCGTGTCCTGGAGTGGCTTCTTTCTCCGAACGGCTACTTCTGGAAGTCGCGCCTTGTGTGGGCGGGTGACTACGCGGATTCGGAGCCTGGGCTAGATAGCATTCATGGCATGGAGCCAAATCTCTACACCATCGCGCAGGAGGAGCACGAGGTAAAGGAGCTAGCGCCGGATTTGAGCAGCATCCACTCAGGGTTAGAGTTGACTATGTCCTTCTCTTACTACTTCCTCGTGAACCACACAAAGAAGCAGTGGGTGCACAAGCGGAAGGGGCCTGAGGACAGCCGCGGCTTCCGTATTCACCCGCTGCCTCTTCTGACGGCGGAAGGCAATGGACGCGGCGGGGGCGACTACCATGGAGCTCATGAGGAGCTGGTTGGCTCTTGGGCGCGTGATGTGATTTCTGTGGAGTATGAGGCGCCTGCCGGCTTTACAGAGCTGGTGTGCGAGTTTGCTGAGTGAGAAGGGGGGCGACCGCATTAGAGGGTGAACCATTCTGCGTAGCTTTTTTAAGGGCTTCTTTTAATTCTTGAATTTCCTTTTTCAAATCTTCTACAAGGTCTGCCTGGCACAACTGCCGCATTCGTTCTTCAAAGTCGGGTAACGGAGACGAATGACTCATATACCGAGGTTGAGTATTTTTGGTTCGGGCGTGTAGCGCGGCACATCTTCTCAGAGTGAAGGACCTGTGACAGTGGTCGGATCCTCCCCGCGCTGAGCCTGCGTAGGCTCAACAGAAGTGATATCCTTTTTTAGCCAGAAATCTACAATCTCATTAAGCTCAACCACCTTCTTTCCAGTCGCCACGTAAATAACAGGAGTCGCAAGAATCACGTGTAGAATCTGCGCAGTGACTACTACGGAAGTCACAGTACAGATTCCAGCAAGAATAACCGGCGATGCCGCAACAAGCCCCAACCTCTTTAGCACAGGCTTCATTGTATGGACTTAGTCAAGAATGTTTAGGTCAACCTCATGGCCGCCAAGCTCATGGCCGCCAAGCTCGCCGCCGGCCCAAAATTGACCCGCCTTTTTAGGCCCCTAGTCAGTATAGCCCTCCAGCTCACTTAGAATGTCTACTTCTTCTGTTCCTGCTGACATGAACGCCGCCCGCGAGAAGCTTCTCGCAGCACTTCTGACTGCGCAGCAGTGGATTACGAATGAGAAGGTTCCCCATCCCCGTCTCATTCCGCAATCTCTTCAAAATATTCTGAATGAGAATATTCGCGACTACAACGCGCAGCACAAGGACGACAACTATGATTGGCTGTACGCCTGGAATGAGCTCCTGCGCAATCCCCCTGTGGACATCTCGCCCACCGCGAAGCCTAAGGTCCTCCGCGGCTTCTTTGAGAAGCTCTATGCATACAATGCCTTCATGAAGTCTGATGCAACGAACCTCTACGTCTTCAGCGGAGAGGAGAATGACGTAGAGACTGAGGATGCGCTGGGAGAGGCTGCTGCTGGTTGGGCAAATTGCCTTGATAAGGGGTCTATTATCCTTCACACACGGGGGCAGACGTTTGTGAAGGGGCCTGCAAAGCCTGAGAAGCCAGCAAAGAATATCTACTTCCTGATGAAGGGCGATGAGGCCCTGGCCACAGATCCAAATGGAAAGAGGATGTACGTCGGCCGCGACACCTTCAGGGAGAAGTATCAGCATGTGAACTTCAAGCAGATTGTCCATCGCACCATGGCGGAGAAGGTAGCGGTTTATGAGGCATTCTTCACATCCAACGACAGAGTTCTCAAGGTAATGGGCGGTGATATCAACTGTCCCGCGCTCGCGCAGATCAACAAGCGGCCAGCGGTCTGGATTCCTAGCGACGGTCCCTATTCCCCCCCTATGAAGCTCCCTGCGATTGGGTACGCCGAGGGAGAGGAGGAGCCGCCCGCCAAGGCCATCTTCTATCTGAGTGAGGATGATGTGTCAATTCAAGATTACATCTCGGAGAACTCCTACACCTCGCGGGGTGTGCACTTCGCCAGCGAGGCGGCGGCGGTCGCCTAGTAGATGCGCAACTCGCAGGGGGTCCAACCCCTAGCCCTATCCCAAAATTGAAACGCCCCCGCCCCCCTTTTTTTAGCAACTGCACACCAGTTTAGCAAGCTCTTCACAATGGCAACAACGACAATCACATACAAGCTCTACACGTACCCTGAGCAGCCTGCGGCTGGCCTCGGCTTCCAATGCAATACAGAAACATTCTCAACTCTCCTTGAAGCACAGAAGACTGGTCGCGCCGCGAATACAACCTTCTACGAGATCCAGATGATATCTAGAACAGAAGAGCCTCCTACTAAGAAACTGCCACAGGGGTCCATATCCACTAGCACTGCGATTGTTGAGAGAAGGGTTCTACGAGCTTCTCAGTGGTACCAACCTGCGCCCACAGGCTTGCGGATTCAGAATGGAATCAATGGCTATTTCACCCTAAAGTTGAGTGATGCCGATACCCTTCGCGCAGCCATTGCACTACGAGGTCTCGGTCTGGGACTATGCTGGAGGCCAGGGCGCCAGATGGTTGTGGCGAATGGATCTAAGATTGATAAGATCCAAAAGGTGCTTGTCAGCTATAGGCTTTGCCGTTGAGGTCCTCGCTCCTGGCCCACCTAAGCCCCCCTCTAGTAAACAGGTATCAAATGGCTCACGGACCCGATACCGAGAAGCTTCTTAGAAAACTTGAACGGTCGTTCATCACGAAGGAGTTGGAAATCAATTCTCTGAACATCACATCTCTTCCAGAGCTTCCTACAAATCTTCGCAGGCTGCGTTGTTACAAGACACCGCTAACAGCCCTTCCAGCTCTTCCTCCTAGCCTTCGTCAGCTTTTTTGTGATCATGTGCCCCTGACGTCCCTTCCACAGCTTCCAGCTAGTCTCAAAAAGCTCACTTGCGCTAGTACGCAGATTACGGAACTCCCACCGCTCCCTCCAACTCTAACCCACTTGGTCTGTCCATTCAATCCCAGCCTTTCAAGCCTTCCCGCGCTCCCTGCGAGCCTTGAGTTCCTTAGTTTCAGCCACACAGGGGTTAGCGCATTTCCACCTCTCCCTACTGGGCTTAAGATGCTCTACTGTACGCATACACAACTCACGTCGCTCCCCGTGCTTCCTATAGGTATTCAGCACGTGATGTTCGGTAACCCCCCTTATCCTGCAGGCGCAGTGTTCTAGAGGGGGGTCATAGGACCCCAGGGGCCCTAGCCCCTAGCCCCTAGCCCCAATCCAAAATTGAAGCGCCCCGCGCCCCCACCCCCCTTTATAGCAAGTCGCAACCCGTTCAAAATGTCTCTTCCTGCTGGTAGCATCATTCGCACGCCCATCCACACCCTTCTCGTGAAGGATGATGGATCCCTGCGCACTCTGCGCGAGGGCGAGAAGACTTGGAAGGGAAATACCCTGGCGACATGGGCATCCTTAGATGCCTTTCTGGCAGGGGCCAAGCCGACCTGGTGGCAGGTGACCTTTGACTATCCGAAGGGGTGGTTTGACGAGGCGATTCGCCTTCATAAGGAACGTGTTGAGCACGTTAAAACGTACGGCGTGGAGTTCTATAATAAGAAGCATCTGACGGAGGAACAGCGCGCATATCGCGAGGCTCGCAGCTATGAGAAGACATTCGGCGTGGCGCACGCGAAGTTCTTCGCAGAGATTGTGCAGCCGTTTCTGAAGGGGTACGGCCTTATGAAGGCTATTGACAATGAGACACCAACTGATTACACATATGGCACAGTGGGCTCCCCTGCAAGTAAGACGGCCGCACAGCAGCTGAGCGAGGCGGAGCCGGATCCTGAGAAGTGGACAACCTTCTGGCAGAATCTGCCAGATCTGAAGGAGCGCAAAAAGTATCAGCAGTTGATGCATCGCTATCTGTTGCGAACTACTGTAGCGCGCGCTGTGGCAGCTCCTGTGGCAGCTCCTGTGGCAGCTCCTGTGGCAGCTCCTGTGGCAGAGGCAGCAGCGGCACCCACCGCGTCTCCATCCCCTCGCCGCGAGCATCTCACAGCGGCGATCAAGGCCAAGGGGCTTGAGAGTCTGGTCGTGATTGACCCCACGAACGATCGGAAGCTGACTGCACGCAATGCTGATGCTACCATCTATAGCACGGCACAAAGCCTCTCCTATAACAACGTCTTTGTCACGATCAAAATGTCAGGAGACGCCCCTGCGAGCAACCACTACATGCCGCTAGAGGATTTCCTGGAGCTGTTTGCTAACTAGTCTAAACTTAAACGCCCAGTTTAAAGAAGAATAGAATGGCGCCGAAGATGGGAATAGATGCCGATGGGGATATCCCCCCCTGTTTTGCAAAATGGGATTTAGAAGGCGCGAAGGCCTGGGATGCATTCAAGCAAGAAAAATATGGAGGAGCTCAAAAGGCACCATCAATGGTGGAGGCGCACAAGCGCTATGTAGAGCGCTGTGAGCGATCAAAAAAGATGGTAGAAGCAATGGAGGCAGAAAAGGCAAGAAAAGGAAAGCCCCCAGAAAAGTATATCTGTGCATCCATCCGACGGATTCCTGAACCCCCTTCCCTGCCTCTGCAACGCACGTGGTGGCAGCGCGTCACCCAGTGCTTCCGTTAAAATCCGCCTAAACTTAAAAGCCTAGTAGCGATCCATAGGAAATGCATCGCTACCAGTATTTCGTGAAACGGGTCCAGGTCCCCTACACGTGGTCCAGGAAGTTCCAGTGTATCCGCCTGCCTGAAGGGGATAAGCGTATTCCTGAACTCACGGATCTCTATAAGAGATTCGGCTGGTGCGTTTTTGTTCCGTATCAGTTTAAGCCAACAGAGGCCGATGAGATTTTTCAACTGAAAAAGTATTTTCGGACCTGGGACGATGACTTTGAGATTGTGGACCCTGATGAGAAGCCGAAGGAAATGTTCTAGGCGCCACCTATTTAGACCAAGCGAGCCCCGCCATTCCGCCCATGATCCTTGCCAACTGATAGTTCTGCGCCCAGTGCACAACCTTTCCAGGCCCTAGAGGATTATCGGTCTGAATCTGGATCTGCATGTGATCTACGCGGCTCGCGTTCAGTGCGAGGCCAAGGTCGCCGATGACCTCCCCATTCTTTCCTCCAAAGGGGCAGAAGACGATCTCCCACTGGCTCCCCTTCACTTCCACGAACGGCAGCTCCCACCCCCTATTGAGTACCAGGCGCGCAGCCTTGATGGGTCGCTCCGTGCGCAGCTGTAGGTTCAAAAGGGGGTGATTAAAGTTACAGCGCAGAGAATATAGTCCATCCTTTAAAGTGAGACCTTCCTCAGGGCCCATATACTGATTCTGAACCGCGGGGAACGCCTGCCCAACATCCATATCTACTGCAAGTGGTACGACATCATAACGCAGTTGTACAGTAGTATCTAGCGGAACATTCTCCAAAAAGTGGAATTTAATGCGAATATCGTGATGCTCTATACGAGGAAGCGCGCGCCCCTGCTTAGTCTGCCACAGCTTTAGAGTGCCATCAGGTTCGCAGATACCTGTAGCCTCGGCCCAGAGTGTCTCCCAGCGCATTCCTCCAATCTCAAGTTCCACGGAGTCAAAGATATGCTCGGCTGTCATAGATTCAGGTAGAACGAGCCGAAAGTTCGTGTAGCCGATCGCAGGAGATTTGAAAGGAGCCTCGCGGTCTAATAGAATACTCCCTCTCTTATATTGTGTTTTATCATATTGATTCGGCTGAGTAATGGTGATTGGAACTGTCTCGCAGCGTGTCTCTCGCTCGGTAGAAGCATCCGCGTAAAAGGGATATGGCTTCTTGTACGTTCCCATAAAAGAGCCCTTCTCATCATACTCATTTGCTGACCCGTAGAAGATTTCGTGCAACTTGCACAGTGCTGCCTCATCGGCAACTTCATAGAATGTAGCACCCTCGTTCCACGACGCCATCAAGGTTCTATAGAGTAGATATACCCCCCTTTAAATAGCCCCAATAATCTCGCAGCCGATCCACATCTTCTCGCCGCCGCGGACTTCCTCCCCGCGGTGCCACAGATCAATATCAAAGAGAAGGGCGCGCCCAGCCACCGGCTGTACCCGCACCGTCTCTTTTCCAGCATCCGTAAAAAAGGTCGTCTGCCCCCCGTCAAAATCGTCGTTGAGATACACGAGCAGCGTCCAGCGTGATTTCTCGCCGGCCTTGCGGTCATAGAAGAGCCCTGTGTCCGTGTGCAGGCTGAACTGATCACCTGGCCTGTAGTGGCCCGCCATCACATACTTGTTCGCGCGGAGGAACCTGTGACCCCTGTCCGCCACAAGGCCGCTTGCGACCAAGCGTTCGTAGAAGCGCGTGGCGAGTGCCAGGTCAATCACTTTGAAGTTCTTGAAGAGGCCGTTCGAAGTGAACTGGTCGGACTCTGCGGGCGGTGATAGGACCATCTCGCGGAAAGCAGCAAGTTCCTCGGGCTGCAGAAAGAAATCAATCGTATAAATCCCTTCTGCAGGATTCTGGACTTGGGACATTCTTAAAAGGGTGTTATGTGGGCGGCTTAGGCAGTGCCTGTAAACAACCCCGCAATCAACTGAAGCACCCCTCTAGACTACCTAGGTGGCCCTACATAAATATCGTGCGCAGGCTGCTGCACGAGAGGAGCATTCTCGGCCTCAGGAGCAGGAGGCGCGGGTGGCACCGGCAGCACCACCCGCCGCAGCCCTGGCGGCGTTGCGGGCCTTATAGCCGCCGCTGGCATCCTCTCCTCCTCCGCCCCTACCCTCCCTTTTCCGCGAAAGAAGTTGCTCTGTGTAAACTTCGTGCGACACGCGGGACAACTCTTCGCATCATTCCGCTGAGATTGGAACCATGACTGCATACTCTCAAGCCCAAACACCTTTTTGCAGGTTCCGCACATACAGACATCTGCACCCACGGCCAGCCCATCATAGCTAATGGGGCACGTGTCTCCTTCAAGGAGTGGAATCCCCTCTTCCAATTCCGTACCGAATGCTCGTTCCCCAGGCTGAGCCGTGCCTCGCCACACCGCAGAACAGCAATGAATTGTATAGTCGCTCGTCCACAGCATACCGCCCATTCCGTGCTGGTAGCGCAGGATATTCGTGTATCGGTGCAACAGCGCGACACGCACCTTTTCAGCAGCGAATCCTGGCTTGAACTTTAGTTCAAGGGTCGTATGGTCAATCCTGCCGAACTCCAATCCCTCGCGCCGCTTATCGGGCCTCGTTTGACCTGTTCCGTAGTTAATACAATAGACATTCGCCGATTTGAATACGCCTCGCACAGGCTGAGCATCTGGGCTCAGCAAAGCCTTCATCGCCGTGCGCGCCTCAAGCCCAGAAATTGTAAAGCGCTCAGTCGCATTCAGATTTAACCGAATGCTTTCAAGGCAGCCCGCAGGAATCTCATTTCCGTGCTCATCCAGAATATGGAGGAATCCGCTAAAAGCTAGCACCGATGTGTCTAGTTTGAGCACCACGGGCCCCTCAGCCGGCACAAAAGGATAGACTGTGTCGCATGCCGAGGCAAAAAAAGGGATCTCTTGCCCCCTTTGTGCTAGGGCACGACGTGGATCCGTATCCAGATACCGCAGCCGATGCCGCAACGTGAAGGACTTCTCCACCAGCCCCTCTAGAGCTCCTGGAGGGAGGCGATCTGCGTCCGCTACCGCCGGATCAGGCACAACAAGGTCTGCCAAAGGCGCTGTTGTAAGGCTAAAATGAACACGGTGGAATCCGAGGCTGACCATATGGATTGTTGGATGCTCCAGGGGCAGCAGACACTCGTAGCTACCCGCCCCAGCCGGCTCATACGTCTCCTCGTCGCGGAGGACATGCGAGGCAGCCCATACGGCTGCTCCGTCCCCCGTTTGGCCGAGAATCCGTTGGCCACCGATTTGCAGCTCCCAGTTGCTCAAAAGGAGGTGGGGGAGATGCTCCCGCCACTTCCAGCCACAGGCATTAGGAAGGGCACCAATGCGTGTGGCTAGATAGGTCTCCATGATTTGATCAGCTTGGCGCAGCATTTCAAACTTGGTCGTTTGGCCAAATTGTGTAAGGGACTCCGTAGAGCAGGTCATTAGCGTATCAACGCGTGGTGAATAGTTGGGGCCCGCTGTAGCGGTAGTTGCTACGATTTCCATCAATGCACCCTGGACCGCTGCCATCTCTACAAGGATATCACGACGGGAGTTTAGGCTTCCCATGCGGTAAGCCTAAGCGCTTAGCCCTATTCCTTTTCAGAAAATGGATAACGGCTCTAAGATGTTTCTCGGCGTTGTGCTGGGCAGCCTGGCCACGAAGTTCTTTATGTCCCCCAAGGCATCCGAAATGGCCACGGAAGGTTGCGTCCACGCCTATTACGCGGATAAGTATAATGCTGTGCCGAGGGGAAGCCCTTCGTCCACGTTTATCACCTGTATGGAGGCCCAGAATCGCGAGATGTTTAAAAAGATTAAGGCGCAGTATGCGCCTGCGGAGGCTAATGCTCATGAGTAGGCTGGCGCGCCGCCTCACATCGCCTCCAGCTCCACACCTGCCTCCAGCCAGCGCTCCACGCGTGGCGGCGCCCAAGCCGCCGCCACCAGCTCCTCCTTTAGAGCTTCACAGCGCGCCTCGGCTCGTTCCTGTGCCTCCTTTTCGTCCCACCACGCATTCCAGCGAGCCCTATAGGAGTCTATTGTTTCCCCCACCTCTATTGGAAGAAGGAGCTTCTCGCTAGAGCATTCTAGTATGCGAAGCCTTCTAGGGAGCCTTGGAAGGACTGTTAACGGCGTTTCTTCACAGCAGAGCACCTCCAGCGTATCAGGAAGTTCTGGAAGGGCAGTGATTCGCGTATTTGTACAGTCCAAGCGCTGGAGTCCATAGGGAAGTTCTGGAAGGCTGGTAAGTTCAGAATTCCAACAGCTGAGAACTCGCAGGCCTTCAGGAAGCGGTGGAAGCGAATGAATCTGAAGCCCATAGAGATTCAGATACGACTCGCGGGCTCGCAATTGCCGTAGCAAATGTTTTGTATCTGGTCCGTATGCCATGGTGGCTTGCGGAATAGGTACTGAAAAGGGGTTGGGGTCACAGGTCAATTTTACTGGGGGGGCTTACGATACCGCAGGCTATCAAAGTGTGGCACACCCACCTTTAGAAGCAGCACCACCACGACCGGCGCTGAGCAGCGAGCTCCTCCTCAACCACCGCCTTCTTCTCCAGAATCTCCTTCTCCATCGCGCCCACAAATAGGTCCAGCCGCTCCTCCACACCCTTTGCAGCCCCCACAATAGTCCGCATATCCGCCCGCAGCTCCGCTAGCTGCCGTCCATAGTCATGACGCGCCCCCTTCTCCGTATGAAGCTGTGAGGCAAGCCGATTCTTCTCTTGGTTAGCCAGCTTCAGCTCTGCCTGGACTAGCTTCAACTCCTCCTTTGCAGCCTTTGCCTCCTGCCGCGCCAACCCAATCGTATGTTCCGCCTCCGCAACCTTCCTCTTGGTATCGCGAATCTCCTGCTCCAGCTCCTTCTCTAGCAGATCCAGACTGCTAGACTCCTGATACTTGTAAACCGACGCTCCAAGGCGCACGAAGCTAATTCCCTCGCGCGTCTTGTAGCTTTTTCCTGACGTCGGCCGCACAGTCACGACGAGAATGTGGGTCGTGGGATTCACCTCCACAATCCGCGCCTCCACCTCTCCAGGACTTAAGGCCGCGCCCTCGCTGTCCGTGATGCGCTTGCCGTGGTAGAAATCGTCAAACCAGCGGAGATAGACGTCTAGCTCGGCAGAATGCTTCTTCAGGCCTACAATGCGCCGCTCCCTATCCTCCACGCCACAGACGATATGACCGCCTTTGGCGTTGAGGAATGAACAGATAGTCGCCGTAATTTTCGGCCGCAGCGTGGCACTGAATGTCTCCTTGAACTCCAGCGTGTTGCTCTCCATTGCAGGAAAGATCTCCAGGCCGCGGACATTGGGGAAGTCTTCCATCTTTTGCGAGCTTGAAGGCTTATCAGGGCTTGCAGGCTAGGTGGTGTGCTTT
>JACCDZ010585574.1_pt1 | contig 15546 bp, 21 predicted proteins | sample 7449551 | NCBI WGS metagenome assembly JACCDZ01 (sample SAMN15323452, study PRJNA562643) | freshwater metagenome | isolation source: river surface water | place: USA:Blue River Watershed | collected 2017-08-18 | reverse complement strand
GGTCAAAGGAAAACGGTTGTCCACCCAGTTGAGCAGTTTTTCGCCAGCGCTGGCGTTTGGAGAGATTTCTTTAAATTCAGCCATGGTGTGTCCTATCAGGCTTTCTTGTCTTCGCCAATGAGCAACTTGGTCTCAGACAGATACATGTGTGGCGGGATTTCGAGGTTGTCTGGCGCAGGCTTATTTTTGAACACGCGGCCAGCGATGTCGAACGTTGAACCATGGCAAGGGCATAAGAAACCACCCAACCAGTCAGCTGGCAACGAAGGTTGCGCGCCAGTTTGGAACTTGTCTGAAGGTGAGCAGCCCAAGTGGGTGCAAATGCCCACAGCCACAAAGACTTCAGGCTTGATCGAGCGGTGTTGGTTTTTAGCGTAAGCAGGAATTGGGTACGCCTTGCGGTCAGAAGCCGGGTCAGCCAATTGAGCTTCGGTCTTGTTCAAAGAGTCAATTTGCTCAGGTGTGCGCTTGACGATCCACACGGGCTTGCCGCGCCATTCCACAGTCATTTTCTCGCCGGGTTTCAAGGCGGAGATATCAACTTCAACCGCAGCACCAGCGGCCTTGGCACGCTCGGAGGGTTGGAATGTACTAACGAACGGCACAGCAACTGCTGCGCCACCGACTGCACCGGCGCATGTCGAGGCAATCAGCCACGTGCGTTTACTGGTGTCTACTGGGGTGTCACTCATGGGATTCCTCAAACAATCATCACTGGTTGGGCTAACCATTTATTGTAGCTGACCGACACTCGCTGCTATTTAATTCGAAGTGCTTCCACTGCAAGCCTTGGGTAAGACTGCAATAATTCGAATACTTTTATACGCACAAGGAAATCATATGTTGAAAGAGTTCAAGGCCTTTGCAGTACGAGGCAATGTCATTGATTTAGCCGTGGGTGTGATCATTGGTGCCGCGTTCGGAAAAATCGTCGATTCCGCTGTGAACGACCTGATCATGCCCATCATGGCGGCTTTCATTGGGCATCTCGATTTCTCCAACTTTTTCTTGGTCCTTGGCCACGCCCCCGAAGGCACGGCCATGACCTTGGATGCCATGAAAAAAGCGGGCGTACCTGTTTTTGCCTACGGTAACTTCATCACCGTGGCCGTGAATTTTGTGATTTTGGCGTTCATCATTTTCTTGATGATCAAACAAATCAACAAGCTCAAAGGCTCCACAGAACCTGATGCAGCAGCACCCAAAGAAGAAATTTTGCTGCTGCGCGATATCCGCGACAGTCTGAAAAAGTAAAAAGATTAGTGGCGCATGGCTTTGGCCATCGCCACAGCAGCCAACAAGCTAGACGCATCGGCCTTGCCCGTACCCGCCACATCAAAGGCTGTTCCGTGATCAGGGCTGGTGCGCACCAAAGGCAAACCTAGCGTGACATTCACGCCCTGCTCCACGCCAAGGTACTTCACAGGAATCAAGCCTTGGTCGTGATACATCGCCACCACCACATCAAACTCACCCGCTTTGCCGTGCTTGGCGCGTGCACGCATGAACACCGTGTCGGGCGCAAACGGCCCGCTCACCTGCATGCCCTCGGCACGTGCTTGCTGCAAGGCGGGAATGATGATGTCTAACTCTTCGCGCCCCATCAAACCACCTTCGCCTGCATGTGGATTCAAGCCAGCCACCGCCATGTGCGGTGCACGCCCCGTCACGGCTAGTTCAGCGGCGTGTGTGATGCGCAGGGTTTGCAAAATGTTGTCGACTGTCACAGCTTCAATGGCTTGGCGCAGCGACACATGAATGCTGACCAACACCGTTTTAAGGTCGGGGTTGGCCAACATCATGCGCACGGGCATGTCATCCACCGCCACACCCGCATGCGCGGCCGCACAAGCTTGCAACATTTCGGTATGCCCTGGAAACGGCACACCTGCGGCATGCAAAGCCTCTTTGTGCAAGGGGGCAGTCACCACCGCAGACACGTCGCCGCGCAATGCAGCTTGCGCTGCCCACACCACGCAATCGGCGGCCAACTTGCCCGCAGTGGCACTCACCTTGCCCCATGTCGGCAATTGATCAGCAACCAAAGGCTGTGTGACTTGCAACAAAGGAATCGTGCAAGGTGCTGTGATGCTGGCAGCTTCATTGATGTCGCCCACCCGTTGAATCTGCATGGGTGGTGGGGGCAGATCACATTGCGCCAAGAGCAAAGCCGCACGTTGCATCACAGCAAAATCGCCCACCACCACGCAGCCTTGCATCTGCTCTGGCGCATCACGAAATGCTTTGACGATGATCTCTGGGCCAATACCCGCCGCATCGCCCAGCGTGATGGCCATAGGCTTGAAATGATCAGCCATGTTCACACCCATCATGCGGGGTTATCGATTTCAATGAACTGGTGCGTGATGCCCAGTTGCGCAGCCACATGCTCTGCCACAGCAGGTGCGCCGAAGCGCTCGGTGGCGTGATGGCCGCAAGCCAAAAATGCCACACCTGTTTCGCGTGCCAAATGGGCTTGTGGCTCTGATATTTCTCCAGTGATGAAGGCATCCACGCCCGCCGCAATGGCTGCATCGAAATAGCCTTGCGCACCGCCCGTGCACCAAGCCACTTTGCGAATCTCGCGCTCGGGTGTTTGCACCACCACAGGCGCACGCCCCAAGGCGTGCGACACCACATCAGCCAAGGCGTATGCATTGGCAAAACTTTGTCCGTTGATGGCCGTACCCCACAACATCAAATCTTGGTCACCCAATGTGTCTTGCACTTGCAAACCCAAACGCTTACCCAACTGCGCGTTGTTACCCAATTCAGGGTGCGCATCGAGCGGCAGGTGATAAGCCAACACATTGATGTTGTGCGCCAACAGCAACTGCAAACGTTGCTTCATCCAACCGGTTACCGTGCCGTCTTGGCCGCGCCAAAACAACCCGTGGTGCACAAAAATGGCGTCGGCCTTCGCATCAATCGCTGCTTCAATCAAAGCGCGGCTGGCGGTCACACCTGACACGATGTGACGGACGGTGTCTGAGCCTTCCACTTGCAAACCATTTGGTCCGTAGTCTTTGAACCGTGCGGGTTGCAGCAATTCGTTGCAGGCATCGAGCAAGGCTTGACGTGTGACGGTTTGGCTCATGGCGGCTGCCTCACTTTTGAATCTTGGGTTTAGGGCGTTGCGCGGGCGTCACATCCAGCGTGAGGGTTTGGTTGCGTCGCACCACTTCGAGCTTGGCGCTTTTCCCTGACGTGAGTGCTGCAATTTGCGTGAGCAACTCACCCACGCTCTTCACGGGCTGGCCCGCGACTTTGAGCAACAAATCGCCGGGGCGCAAACCCGCATTGGCCGCAGGTCCGTTTTGCAACACACCCGTGACGATGACGCCTTCGGTTTGCTTCAAACCGAATGTCTCTGCCAATTCAGGCGTGAGTTCCAAAGGCTCAATGCCAACCCATCCCCGCACCACTTGGCCATCGCGCACGATACCTTCCAACACTTGGCGTGCGGTCGACACAGGAATGGCAAAGCCAATCCCCATATTGCCGCCAGACTGTGAATAAATGGCGGTGTTGATGCCAATCAAATTACCGTTTACATCCACCAAAGCACCACCCGAGTTGCCGGGATTGATGGCCGCGTCGGTTTGAATGAAGTTCTCAAACGTGTTGATGCCCAATTGGTTGCGCCCTAGCGCAGACACAATGCCGCTCGTCACGGTTTGCCCCACGCCAAACGGATTGCCAATCGCCAACACACGGTCACCCACTTGGGCTGTGTCTGAATTGCCCAAAGCAATGACGGGCAAGCGCTCTAGGTTGATACGCAAAATAGCTAAGTCTGTATCTGGGTCAGCGCCAATCAGCTGCGCTGTCGCACGACGGCTGTCGCTGAGCGTGACTTGAATTTCTGCCGCACCTTCAATCACATGGTTGTTGGTGAGGATGTAGCCTTCGGGGCTGACGATGACGCCGCTACCCAACCCTTTTTGCGGCGACTCGTCTTCACGGTCACCGTAAAAGAAGCGAAACCACGGGTCGTTTTGCAGCGGGTGTGCAGGCGCACTCACTTGCGTGGTGGCAATGCTCACCACGGCGGGTGAAGCCAACTTAGCCGCTGGGCTAAAACTGCCGGGCATGGGCGCACCCGACACATTGGGAGCAGCTTCAAGCAATGTGACGCCACCACTGACCGCTGTGGCGCGAGAGTTGATCCACTCTGGCTTTAAGGTCGCCACCACAAACCAAATAGCCACCAGCACGGTGACCACCTGAGAGAACAACAACCATTGACGTTTCATGGCGTGTTTGCCCTGCGCTTATTCGGCGTCAGGCGCTTGCGTGTGTTTGATGAAGAGTTGCGCAGCCCAAATGCCAATCTCGTACAAGATGCACATGGGAATGGCCAGCGCCAGCTGAGACACCACATCGGGTGGCGTGACGATGGCTGCAATGATGAACGCCAACACAATGAAGTACGAGCGGAAGTCTTTGAGCTTCTCGATCGTCACCACATTCATGCGAGCCAACACAATCACCACGATGGGCACTTCAAACGCCAAACCAAAGGCGATGAACATGCTGATGACAAAGCCCAAATACGCTTCAATATCAGGCGCAGCCGTGATGCTTTTGGGCGCAAAGCTTTGGATGAACTTGAACACTTGGCCAAACACAAAGAAGTAGCAAAACGCCACGCCCACCATGAACAAGATCGTGCTCGACACCACCAAGGGCAGCACCAATTTCTTTTCGTGTGAATACAAGCCCGGAGCCACAAATGCCCACATTTGGTACAGCACCACCGGCAGCGCCATCAAGAATGCTGTCATCAGCAAAATCTTGAGCGGTACCAAGAACGGTGAAATCACCGAAGTGGCAATCAGCGTTGCACCCGAGGGCAACTGCGCCACCAAAGGCGCAGCCAGCAAGTCGTACAACTCGGCCGGGCCAGGATAAATAGCCAGCGCCGCGCCAGCCACCAACACAGAAATGGTGGCTTTGACCAAGCGGTCTCGCAGCTCAATCAAATGCTGCACAAACGGCTGCTCAGTGCCAGCCAATTCGTCTTTAGGGGTGGTGTCAGACATGTTCAGAACGCTTCACTGGGCGAAAACGCGCCACACGTGCGGCACTAGACTGTGCCTTGGTGCGCACGCCTTGGCGAGCTTTGTACCAATGCGGCACAGCACCACGCTTGAGGCGCCACTTCTTGCCTGGATTTTCATATGAGGGAGGCGGTGGCGCCAAAGGCTCGTAGTGGTCGGACGATAAACCCGCTGTGGTTTCGGCCCAGTCTTTTTCAAAATCGCTGGCGGTGGTTTGAACAGAGTGCTCCACATCACGTGCAGCAGACTCCATCGTCTCTTTCATTTTTTTGAGCTCTTCGAGCTCCATCGTGCGATTGACCTCGGCTTTGACGTCAGACACGTAACGCTTGGCTTTGCCGATCATCGTTCCCAATGTGCGGGCCACGCCTGGCAGGCGCTCAGGCCCGATGACCACCAAGGCCACCGCGCTCACCACCGCAATTTTGGAAAAATCAAGATCAAACAAAGCAGGCGATCAACAGCAATTAAGACTTGTTCTTGACTTCAACGTCAATCGTGGTTTTGTCAGCAGACACAGCGGCGGCAGGTGCTGCAGGCTTGTCTTCGGCAGGTGCGCTGCCGTCTTTCATGCCGTCTTTGAAGCCCTTCACGGCACTACCCAAATCGCCGCCGATATTTTTCAGCTTCTTAGTTCCGAAAACCAAAACCACGATGAGAAGTACAACAATCCAATGACCAATGCCCCAAGCACCCATAACTATCTCCTAAAAAACTTTTGACAATTCTACCGATCGGAAAAATTCCCAGAATCTCACAAGGCATATAGCCATCAAGATGCAATGTTTAACCTTGCACGAGCAAGTTGGTTCAACTCATCCGTATCAAACAATTGCCAACCACTTGTTAGCAAGCGAGTCATGTATTGCTTGTTGTACAAATAGGGCATGACAATCTGGAAAAACCCAAAAGTAACCAGCGTGAGAATTAAGTGGAGAAACCCAATCCCAATTTCTCCACGAACTACCGGAACTAGCCATCCAAATATTAAGTATGTCCAAGAGTAACCTGTATAGCCACTCTTAGTTAGGCCTGACTGACCATGCTTCAAGATTATTTTCCTCTGCGGACCCATGATTGCAAAGCCCAAAATTACAGGGGATGTAATGATGAGTAGAACAATCCAGTGCCAAATCGAAAATGACCCCATGAAAGACTCCCAATAATTTATTCGTAATCAGCCGCGCAGCCAAGGGCGTGGACCACCCATCACATGCCAGTGCATGTGGTGGACTTCTTGGCCGCCCTCGGCCCCAGTATTGGTCACGATGCGAAAGCCCCCTTCTGGGTAAGGTCTTGCACCTTCTTGATACGCCAGCTTAGGCGCCAGCAACATCATGCGACCCAGCAAACCTTCATGCTCAGGCGTGGCATGCGCCACAGATGGAATGTGCAATTTGGGGATGATCAAAAAATGCACGGGTGCCCAAGGGTTGATGTCGTGAAATGCAAAGATTTCATCATCCTCGTACACCTTGCGTGAGGGAATCATGCCCGCAATGATTTTGCAAAAAATGCAGTTCTCGTCTGTCATACCGTTCTCACTCACCAGCTGCTTCACGGGCTTGCGCTTTGCGCAAAGCTTTTTCTTCTAAGCCGCTTAGACCTTCACGGCGAGCCAACTCGTTCACCACGTCAGCAGGCGTGAGTCCATAGTGCGCCAGCGCAATCATGCTGTGAAACCACAGGTCGGCCACTTCGTACACCAGCTTGTTGGCGTCGCCGCCGTGGTCCACGTCTTTGGCCGCCATCACGGTTTCAGTGGCTTCTTCGCCAATCTTCTTCAAAAAGGCGTCAGGGCCTTTGTGCAGCAAGCGAGCAACGTAGCTTTTTTCGGGGTCGCCACCGTTGGCGGGCTTGCGGCTTTCCACCACGGCCGCAAGGCGGTCAAGAATGTCTTGGTTCGTCATGACGTTCACTTGTAAATGGATTCGGGGTCTTTCAGCACGGGCTCGCAAGCGTGCCATGCGTCACCCTCAAGGCGCTGAAAGAAGCAACTGTGCCGCCCAGTATGACAGGCAATGCCGGGCTCGTGCCCCAACTGTGTCACCGTGAGCAACACCACATCGTTGTCGCAGTCCATGCGAATGTCGTGCACCGTTTGCACGTGGCCCGACTCCTCGCCCTTAAACCACAGCTTGCCGCGTGAACGGCTGAAATACACCGCACGCTTCAACTCAGCCGTTTTTTGCAACGCTTCGCGGTTCATCCACGCAAACATCAGCACATCGCCGCCGTCTTTTTCTTGGGCGATCACAGGCACCAAGCCTTTGTCGTCCCACTTGATTTTGTTGAGCCAATTCATAGGGGGGAGATCTTAAGACATTCAGGAATTCCCCAAGATGCCTATGAACGAGGTCTGCAACGCAACTAGTCAACCTCAGCCTACGCTAGTTGTGTTGATATCTTTTGACTGTGCAAGCAATGGTATTGGTGTGCCACTCGGCAGCTCTTCAGCACGCGATTGTGTTTGCCAAACAATTTCCGCGATCTCTTTAATCCTATCAACCAACGGCTTCGCGTCCTCTCCAAACTTTCCAAGGACAACACCAGCATCGCCGATCAGCCCCCAGAATCTATCAAGATCAGACACCTTCTTATGTAGCTCTGCTTGAAGTTTCTCTAATCTACGCAGCAAACGCTGCTGATGCTCTGCTTCAAAGTAAGTAGATTCTGAGATTTTTTCACGCAGATCATTCAGTAAGGATTGAATTTTTGAAAGATCACCTTGCGAAAATTCATAACAAAAAGCACCACCTAATGAAATCTTGAATTTAGATTTCAACTGATCAAATTTCAGCTTTGTTGCTTGAGATGAATAGTGCCCTTCTAAATCGCGTATGTATGACATCACAGCAACGCAATCTTCAAATTGATTTCCTGTGATCTCTGGTCTTGACCCTTCATATTGAATCAATCCTGCATCAATCATGCTTTCAAGCAATGCTAGAGCTTCACCCAGAGTTTCATACTCAGATTTTGACCACCCATCGCGCTCATCACCCATTTCGTTATAAACACGATTACAAATTGCAACGACACCATTAACTGGGTCATCTTTTAATTCTGTGATGAATTTTTCATCAAATAACATTGGCACTCCTAGTCAGTCATTGAAAGTTGAAAACAACTGCAAAAGAACAACTATAGCCTCATGTATAAATAATAAATATTTACTTTTAAAACAAAACTAACCTATTTAAATCCGCACAGGAATCCCACGCTCCCGCATGCGCTCTTTGGCCTGCTGCACGGTGTATTCACCGTAGTGGAAGATGCTGGCGGCCAGCACGGCGTCAGCGCCGCCTTGTTGCACGCCGTCGGCCAAGTGGTCGAGGTTACCCACGCCGCCCGATGCAATGACAGGCACGGGCACGAGGTCTGACACGGCACGTGTCAATGCCAAGTCAAAGCCACTCTTGGTGCCATCGCGGTCCATGCTGGTGAGCAAGATTTCGCCAGCGCCGTAGTCGGCCATTTGTTTGGCCCACGCCACAGCGTCTAGCCCCACGTTTTTGCGGCCACCGTGGCTGAATACATCCCAGCCGGGACCGACGGGCAAACCGTTTGCACCCGCGCGTTGTTCGTCTTCCGCAGTGCGGCGTTTGGCGTCGATGGCCACCACGATGCACTGTGCGCCGTATTTGGCTGACGCATCGCGAATCACTTGTGGGTTGGCAATGGCTGCAGAGTTAAAGCTCACTTTGTCAGCGCCTGCGTTGAGCATGCGGCGCACGTCGTCCACGGTGCGCACTCCACCGCCCACGGTGAGGGGAATGAACACTTGGCTGGCCACGGCTTCGATGATGTGCAAGATGACGTCACGCGCATCGCTGGTCGCGGTGATGTCCAAGAAGGTGAGCTCGTCAGCGCCTTGGTCGTTGTAGCGGGCGGCAATTTCTACAGGATCACCCGCGTCGCGCAGCTCGACAAAGTTGACGCCTTTGACCACGCGGCCACCGGTGACGTCGAGACAAGGAATGATGCGCTTAGCCAGCATAAGAACTCACAAATTTAAATTCAAGAAACGGTCAACCGTTGCCAGCCCGACCATTGACCACCCGCAGGCACGTGCACAGGTGTGTACACCTGCGCCGCTTCCACACACAGCATGTGCGCAAAGCCGTCGCTTGGCATGTCGACCAAGCCCGCGCAATTGTTTTCGCCGGGGTTCCACACCACGGTGTTGGCCCAGGTGGGGCTTTGTTCAATATGCAAGACAGCATGGCCGTCTTGCAAACGCAGGGCGTGTGCAGGGGCGCCCACATCACGCGCGTACACACGGTCAAACTCGCCGTCAAAGTACAGCACATCGTCGGCCACACCGTGCACATCAGCCACGGCATCCCATTCTTCCAAACCGCCCAAGCCTTGCAGGTCGGCAAGGTCAATGTCGTCTAAGGCCAAGTAGGTGTGCAGTGCGCCGGTAAAGCTCAGGGGCTGGGTGTCGGTGTTGTTCACCTGCAAGGTGGTTTGCAAGCTACCGGCTGTCAAATGCACTTGCAACTGCACCACAAAGGCTTGGGGCCAAATGGTTTGCGTCTGAGCGCTGCTGCGCCATTCAAACGTGAGATGTGAGGCATCGGCGTTCAACTCTGAGGCCACCAACTGCCATGTGCTGTTGCGGGCAAAGCCATGCTTGGGCAAGGTGCCGCGCATGTTGAACTGCGGCCAGCACACGGGCACGCCACCGCGAATGGCGTTGTGCCCGTCCCATACATTGGCGGGGCTGAGGAACATGCGCTCACGCCACTGGGCCACCCACGACAACACATGTGCGCCTTGTTCGGCCACCAACACGCTGTCGCCACTGGGCAGCGTGAGCTGGTGGCAGGCTTGGCCTTGAAAGGTGACAGCGGTGAGTGTGGGCAAAAAATTAGCCGTTCAATTCGTCCGCGCGGGCTTGCGCAGCTTGGAAGTCCAAATCGCCGCTGTAGATGGCGCGACCACAAATCACGCCCTCGACGCCTTCGTCTTCCACAGCGCAGAGTTGCTCGATGTCAGCCATATTGGACAAGCCCCCCGAAGCGATGATGGGGATCGACACGGCTTGTGCCAACTTGACGGTGGCGTCGATGTTGATGCCTGTGAGCATGCCGTCGCGGCCAATGTCGGTGTAGATGATGGATTCAACACCGTAGTCTTCAAACTTCTTGCCGAGGTCAGCCACGTCGTGGCCAGTGAGCTTGCTCCAACCGTCGGTGGCGACTTTGCCGTCTTTGGCATCCAAGCCCACGATGATGTGGCCGCCAAAAGCCGCGCAAGCGTCTTTCAAGAAGCCAGGGTTCTTCACGGCAGCGGTACCGATGATGACGTATTGCAAGCCAGCATCAATGTATTTTTCAATCGTGTCGAGGTCGCGAATGCCGCCACCCAGCTGCACGGGAATGTCGTGACCCACCGCTTTCAAAATGGCTTTGATGGCCGACTTGTTTTGAGGCGTACCCGCAAACGCGCCATTCAAGTCCACCAAGTGCAAGCGACGCGCACCTTTGGCCACCCAGTTGAGCGCCATTTGTGCAGGGTCTTCGCCGACGATGGTGGACTGGTCCATATCGCCTTGCTTGAGGCGCACGCAATGTCCGTCTTTGAGGTCAATGGCAGGAATGAGGTACATGATGAGTCAGGGGTTCAAGGGTTCCAATGCAAAAAGTTGCGGTACAGGGCCAATCCGTGTGCCGCACTTTTTTCGGGATGAAATTGTGTCGCAAAAATGTTGTCACGTGCGACTGCGCATGTAAAAAGACCGCCGTAGTCAGTTTGTGCGGCGCTGTGCTCTGCGTTGGCAGGTCGGGCGTAAAAACTGTGGACGAAATAGAAGTAGCTGCCCGCAGGTACATCGGTCCACATGAAGTGTGGGCGCGTGGGCTGCACTTGGTTCCAGCCCATTTGCGGCACCTTGAAGCGGCTGCCATCGGCTTGTGTGCGGCCTGCCAAATCAAACTGCACCACTTCACCGGGGATGAGACCCAAGCTAGGCGTGTCGCCTTCGGCGCTGTGGTCGAGCAACATTTGCATGCCCACGCACACGCCAAACAAAGGCTTTTTGTGGGCAGCATCCATGACCGCATCCAACATGCCAGACTCGCGCAGCTCACGCATGCAGTCAGGCATCGCGCCTTGGCCTGGCAACACCACACGGTGCGCGTCGCGTACCACTTGCGGGTCGGATGTGACGATCACCTCCGCATGGTCGACCACCGAGGCTGCGTGAATCACCGCTTGCGCCACCGAGCGCAAATTGCCCATGCCATAGTCCACCACGGCGACTTTGTTGTTCACAGGCTGCCCTTGGTGGAGGGAATGACACCGGCGCTGCGTGGATCGAGTTCAAGCGCCGCACGCAAAGCGCGGGCAAAAGCTTTGAATACAGTCTCCGCTTGGTGGTGCGCGTTTTCGCCGCGCAAGTTGTCGATGTGCAAGGTGACCAAAGCGTGGTTCACAAAGCCTTGGAAAAATTCGTAAGCGAGTTGGCTATCAAATTCGCCAATCATGCCACTCTTGAATGGCACGTGCATGACCAAGCCGGGACGGCCAGAAAAATCAACCACCACGCGGCTCAGCGCTTCGTCCAACGGCACATAGGCGTGGCCATAACGGCGAATGCCTTTTTTGTCACCCACCGCTTTGGCGAACGCTTGCCCCAAGGTGATGCCCACATCTTCCACCGTGTGGTGGCCATCGATGTGCAAATCGCCTTTGGCTTGAATATCGAGATCGATCAAACCGTGACGTGCGATTTGGTCCAGCATGTGGTCAAAAAAACCAATGCCTGTCGAAAGGTTGGCTTGACCCGTACCGTCGAGGTTGACCTTGACGGTGATTTGGGTTTCGTTGGTATTGCGAGTAATTTCGGCTTGGCGCATCAGACGCTTTCAACCTAGGTTTAAACAGACCCACATGATACCATTCACACCCCGCAACCCCGCATGGATTGGGGCTTGCAACGACCTCACACACCCGACACTCATGAGCCAATACTGGAGCGCTGTGGTTCACAGCCTGACCCCTTACGTACCGGGCGAACAGCCCAAGATGGACAACTTGGTGAAACTCAACACCAATGAGCATCCATTTGGCCCATCTCCTCGCGCACTGGAGGCCATCAAGGCCGCGACCAACGACAGCCTGCGCCTGTACCCCGACCCCAACGCCGATGTGCTCAAAGCCACGCTGGCCCGCCACCTCAGTGTGCAAGCCAACCAAGTATTTGTAGGCAACGGCTCGGACGAAGTGCTGGCCCACGCCTTCATGGCGCTGCTCAAGCACCCAGGCGGCCTGTGGTTCCCTGACATCACCTACAGTTTTTACCCCGTGTACTGCGGGCTGTATGGCATCGACTACCGCACCATCCCGCTGGCGGACGACTACACCATCCGCGCCGACGACTACATGCCCCGCGACGGCCAAGCCGCAGGCGCCATCATTTTCCCCAACCCCAATGCACCCACGGGCTGCCCCTTGTCGTTGGCCGATATCGAGCGCATCGTAGCGGGCAACCCCCAAGCCGTGGTGTTGATTGACGAAGCCTATGTGGACTTCGGCGCCGAGAGCGCCGTGAGCTTGGTCAACCGCTACCCCAACCTGTTGGTGTGCCACACCTTCTCCAAGAGCCGCTCGCTCGCGGGCTTGCGCGTGGGCTACGCCGTGGGCTCGGCCGCGTTGATTGAAGGCTTGGAGCGCGTGAAAAACAGCTTCAACTCCTACCCACTCGACCGTTTGGCTTTGGCCGGTGCCATTGCCTCGGTGGAAGACGATGCGTATTTCCGCGAAAGCTGCGCCAAGGTGATCGCCACGCGCGAACAACTCGTGGCCGACCTCCAAGGCTTAGGTTTTGAGGTGCTGCCTTCTGCCGCCAACTTTGTGTTTGCACGCCACCCTGCACATGGCGGTGCGGCACTAGCCAGCGGCCTGCGCGAACGCGCCATCATCGTGCGTCACTTCAAGCTGCCACGCATCGACGAGTTCTTGCGCATCACCGTGGGCACCTCTGAGCAATGCGCAGCGCTAGTAGATGCACTCAAGATTTTGGTGAAAAACTAAACACACCACGCGCCAAACAAAAAACCCTCAAGACGAGGGCTTTTTTGTGTGCGTTGCTTTTTAAAAAACGTTCAAGACTTGGGGCGCAAGCGAAACTCCGCCGCCATCGCGTGACCTTGCAGGCCCTCGCCATAAGCCAACACCGCCGCCACTTTGCCGAGCGTTTGGGCGCCCTCTTCGCTCACCTCAATCAAGCTGCTGCGCTTTTGGAAGTCGTACACGCCCAAGGGTGAGCTGAATCGTGCAGTGCCGCTGGTGGGCAGCACGTGGTTGGGGCCGGCGCAGTAGTCGCCCAAACTTTCGCTGGTGTACGCGCCCAAGAAGATGGCGCCTGCATGTTTGAGCAAAGGCTCCCACTTGTGCGGGTCGGTGCTAGAGACTTCCAAGTGCTCGGGCGCAATGCGGTTGCTGATGGCGCACGCCTCTTCCATGCTGCGGGTGTGGATGAGCACACCACGGCCGTTGAGCGATTTTTCGATGATGTCTTTGCGTGGCATTTGCGGCAGCAAGCGTTCAATCTCGGCTTGCACGCGGTCGATGTACGCCGCATCGGGGCAGAGCAACACGCTTTGCGCCAGCTCGTCGTGTTCGGCTTGGCTGAACAAGTCCATGGCCACCCAGTCGGGGGGGGTGGTGCCATCGGCCAACACCAAAATTTCGCTGGGGCCCGCAATCATGTCAATGCCCACTTTGCCAAACACGCGGCGCTTGGCCGAGGCCACATAAGCATTGCCGGGGCCGGTGATCTTGTCCACCGCTGGCACGGTGGCTGTGCCATAGGCCAAGGCTGCCACAGCTTGTGCACCACCAATGGTGAAGGCACGCGTGACGCCCGCCACATAGGCAGCTGCCAAGACGAGCGGGTTTTTCTCACCCTTGGGTGTGGGCACCACCATGATGATTTCACCCACCTCAGCCACGTGGGCAGGGATGGCATTCATCAACACGCTGGAGGGATACGCGGCTTTGCCACCCGGCACATAAATGCCCACGCGGTCCAGCGGGGTGACTTTTTGCCCGAGCAAAGAGCCATCGGCATCGCGGTAACTCCAGCTTTCGCCACTGGCTTTCTTTTGCGCCTCGTGGTAGCTGCGCACGCGTACGGCAGCGGCTTGCAAGGCCTCGCGTTGTTCAGCGGGCAAGCTGTCAAAGGCAGCTTTGAGTTCGACTTGGGTCAACTCCAAAGCGGCCATGGTGTCGGCCTTGAGGCCGTCGAAGCGCTCGGTGTATTCCATCACGGCGGCGTCGCCGCGTTTTTCCACATCGGCCAAGATGTCGGCCACGCGTTGCTCGATGGCGGCATCTGTGTCGGCAGACCAATGCAGGCGCGCTTTGAAGTCGGCTTCAAAGTTGGGGCTGGTGGTCGAGAGACGCAAAGGCTTGGCCATGGTGTATGAGGCTTTTAAAAATTAGGCCGCAGGCAGTGCAGCAGAAAACGCATCGATGATGCGACGAATGGGGGCTTGCTTCATTTTCAAAGCGGCTTGGTTGACCACCAAGCGCGAACTGATGTCCATGATGCGTTCGACTTCCACCAAGTGGTTGGCCTTGAGTGTGTTACCAGTAGACACCAAGTCCACGATGGCATCGGCCAAGCCCGTGAGGGGCGCCAACTCCATGGAGCCATACAACTTGACCAAGTCCACATGCACGCCTTTGGTGGCAAAGAAATCGCGAGCGATGGTGGTGTACTTGGTGGCCACTTTCAGGCGTGCGCCTTGTTTGACTTTGGCTTCGTAGTCGAAGTCTGAACGCACAGCCACGCTCATGCGGCATTTGGCAATTTGCAAATCAAGGGGTTGGTACAGACCCGTGGCGGCGACACCACCTGCCACACCACCACCGTGCTCGATCAACGTATCCAAACCCGTCACGCCCAAATCGGCGCCGCCGTATTGCACATACGTGGGCACATCGGACGCACGCACCAACACCACGCGCACATCAGGCTGGTTGGTGGGCAAGATGAGCTTGCGTGATTTTTCGGGGTCTTCGAGCACCTCGATGCCAGCCGCCTTGAGCAGCGGCATGGTTTCGTCAAAGATGCGACCTTTGGAGAGCGCGAGTGTGATCATTTATTTAACTCTTTCAATGTCTGCACCAATGGCGCGCAACTTGGCTTCCATCTTGTCGTAGCCACGGTCCAAGTGGTAGATGCGGTCCACCAAGGTTTCACCCTCAGCCACCAAACCCGCAATCACGAGTGACGCAGAGGCGCGCAAGTCGGTCGCCATGACGGTGGCACCCGACAACTGTTTGACGCCTTCAATGACCGCCACTTTGCCATCGATTTGAATGTGTGCGCCCAAACGCACCATCTCGTTGACGTGCATATAGCGGTTTTCAAAAATCGTTTCGGTCACCTTGGACGCGCCTTTCGAAATGGCGTTCAACGCCATGAACTGCGCTTGCATGTCGGTAGGGAAACCGGGGTACTCCG
>JACCDZ011729177.1_pt1 | contig 15556 bp, 8 predicted proteins | sample 7449551 | NCBI WGS metagenome assembly JACCDZ01 (sample SAMN15323452, study PRJNA562643) | freshwater metagenome | isolation source: river surface water | place: USA:Blue River Watershed | collected 2017-08-18 | reverse complement strand
CGACAGAGGAGCTTCGCTCGCTTGAGGCCGATCTCGCCGAGTATCGCAAGGCCATCGCTGCCGCGGAATCCGAGTCTTCTGCCGGAGGCAAGACCAACCAGCTCTTGCAGCTCGAAGGATCGCTTCGCAGCGTGCGCGGGCAAAAAGACCAGCTGATGCGCGAGATAGGCCGCCTCGAGGGAGAGGTGTCGTTTTTGGGCAAGGCCATCGAGAGAAAGAGGAAAGAGGCGACGGAATCGAATACCAAGCAGATATATTTTCGAGAAGTCGAGGACGCTGTCGGCAAGGTCAATCGCGCCATCGCCGATCTCAGCCAGTCGGATGATTTTTCATATGTAAAAAAGGGCCTCGCTGGCATCCGGGAGACTCTGGACGCATTCATAGACACTCATAGCTCGCATAGCGAGGTGAATACGGAGGAAGAGCAGGCGGAAATATCGCGCATCAGCGACAGGATCAAGTCATTGGAGGCCGACCTCTCTGCATTTGGAGAAAAAGAGTCGTCCCTCGGCGCCGACTATGCCGCCATCCGGGCTGAGATAGAAAAGGAAAAGGACAAGAACGTCGAGGCCGAGAAGAAGATCCTCACCATCATGTCCCGCCAAAACGAGCTGCACGGGCAGCTTTCTCGTCTCAAGGCAGACGAGGAGAGGCTCGCGATAGAGCATGCTGATTTTGAAAAGGAATTGCAGGAAGCGGCCGCTCTCGTCGGGCGAGGAGCTCTCGCATACGGGCCTGCCCATGGCGAGGCTCATGCGCATGCAGAGGGATCCGGAGAATCGGCAGCCTTGCCTCCGCGTTCCGAGCAGACGGATCGCCGCCGCGCCATAGAAAAGATAAAGATTCGCCTTGAGGAGACCGGAGGAGCCGGAGGCGAGGATGTCATGAGGGAGTACAAGGATACGGAAGAGCGGGATCTCTTTCTCATGAAGGAGCTCGAAGACCTGATGAAGAGCTCTGAGGACCTGCATGGCCTCATCGCGGATCTCACGGGCAAGCTGAGCGAGCTGTTCAAGGACGGCATTCAGAAGATCAACAAGGAATTCGACGTGTTCTTCAAGCTCATGTTCGGCGGAGGAAGCGCCAGCCTCGATCTGGTCAAGGAAGAAAAGCGCAAGCGCAAGAAGTCCCAAGGCCTTTCTGACGATGATTATGATCCGTCTGCCATGGGAGATTATGATGACGATGATTCTGCTGCCCCTGATGGAGATGTCGAGGTTCAGGAGGGGATAGAGATCCAGGTCGCCTTGCCTCACAAGAGGACAAAGGGCCTCATCATGCTTTCGGGCGGTGAGCGCGCGCTGACTTCCATCGCGCTTCTGTTCGCGATGTCGCAGGTCAATCCGCCCCCGTTCATCATCCTCGACGAGACCGATGCCGCGCTCGATGAGGCCAATTCGCGCCGATATGGCGACATGATCGAATCGCTCTCAAAGCATTCGCAGCTCATCCTCATCACTCATAACCGAGAGACCATGTCTCGCGCCAGCACGATCTACGGAGTCACCATGGGCAAGGATGGCGCATCCAAGCTGCTGTCCATAGCCTTCGATGACGCATTGGCTACGGCAAAATAGCGCAGAGCTGGAGGCTTGCGATCTATTGACAAATACAGTGTTATGGTATATAATATTACCGTACAAGAACCTTGATAAAAGGGGATACAGAGGTCTGAAGCACCTCCTGAAACATGACAAATGACGCGCGGCTGTGCCGGCTCGACGCCGCTTCGAGCCAGGATAGCTGCGCGTCATCCATTCTGGATGGCATGGCAGCCTTAACCCAAGTAATAAACCAAAGAAAGGAAGTCGCCGTTAAGGCGCAATCATATGAGCGAAGCAGAAACAGAAATGCCACAGTCAGAATTCCAGCTAGCACAGGCTGCCATAGAGCGCAGCCTTGCCGCATACGCGGTTGGCTTTGACCCCTATCGCGCTCATGCGGATCTGGTCGGTCCGGCCCATCTGAGCTTTGAGCGCGCGGATGCGATCAGCAGGCTGCCGATCGTCATGGCGATCGAGGAATTTTTCGATCTGCCCAGGGTATCGCTAGGGCGCGCATTCGTGCGCGCATTGTGGCCGATGACGAGGCAAGTGCCTCTTCGCAGCCTGTCTGGCGCGGAGCTTGAGGAGGGAGGGTTGTATTCTCCTCCTATGCTTACGTCTGAAAAAGCCGAAAGCCTGCGTGCCGCCGGCAAGATGCTGAGGTCGGATCGAAAAATCCTGCCACCCAGGACCAGGTCTGCCAAAGAGATGAAGGCTCTGAGGGGGTACTGGGCACAACAGGCTGCCCAGGAAGCCGCAGCCGCAGAGAGTTCCTCTGTGGCAGAGGAGACTTCTTTCGCTGAGGAAGATAAGGCCATGGCGGCATGATGCCTTGTGCCGAACGCGTCTTTTTCGTCTGGGGCGAAACTGATGGAAAACAATTCCCAATACCATAAAAAACCGGCGCGCCGACACGAATCACATTCGTGAAGGCGCGCCTTTTTATTTTCATATTGAAAAGAAGCGCGATCCGCTAGAAAAAAAAGGGGGGGGGCGCGGCCATTGACCCTTTTCGCAATAAGGTGCAATAATGGCGGGGCACGGAAAGTTCTTTGCAATCTTGTCGATCCCTGGAAGACAACAGTCATTCCTACCCCCCCCCAAGAAAAAAATGCAGACAATCGAAGAGTTCCTCGGCTATCCGGCACCGGACGGCTGGGATGATCGTGCTGGCGGAGATATCCACGGCATCGATAGCGACGAGATCGTCGTGTATGACGACAGGAACGCGCCGCCCCTGTCGCCGCTCGCAGAGCCCGTCACGATCCTGATAGGACCGCGCGAGCTCGTTTTGCCAGGCACTCCTTGCTCTGTTAGAGAAGAAAGCGTGCAGGTGCACTTGCGCAAGCCTGATTGTGTCACTCGCAAGCCCATTCCGCTCTTTTTCTCGCCGGCGGCAAGGCGCCTGCACATCATTACTCGCGTCACTCTTTGCGGCCGGCAGCGGCCATGATAAGTGCCGCGCAGCCTGTCACTCAAGCGCAAAGCGCGTTTCCCTAAATATCGCATTCATGCGATCGGGAAGCGCGCTTTTTTTTCATGCGATCGCGCGGCGATGCTTCTCGCGCCGTTATCAGATTATCCTGAAGTCGAGCATCTTGTCCTCGAGGTTCGCATTTTCCAATCGAACCCTCAGCTTGTCTCCGAGATGGAATTCGGTGCCTGTCTTTTCTCCGACGATGCGATAGTTCTTGGTATCCGAGCTGTAAAAATCGTCAGGCTTGAGATTGACGAGCCTGATGAGTCCTTCTGCAAGGGATTCTGGCTCCTGGACGAACATGCCGAAATCGGCAATGCCGGAGATGGCGACATCGAATTCCTGGCCGACCTTGTCGAGCATGTATTCCACCTGCTTGTATTTGACCGAAGATCGCTCGGCATCAGCGGCCTCGATCTCTCGCCGCGTGGAATTGGCGCAGATCTTTTCGAGGTCGGGAGCGAGCTGCTGAGACACTGTCTTGCCGCGCAGGAGGTCTCCGAGGATCCTGTGCACCATGAGATCGGGATAGCGCCGGATAGGGGAGGTGAAATGCGTATAGTTGTCGAAGCCGAGCCCGAAGTGGCCGAGATCGTGCGTGGAGTAGATGGCTTTTGCCATTGAGCGAAGGGTCGCGATCTTGATCATGCCCTCCTGTGGGGTCCCAGAGACGTCATTGAGAAGCTTTTGGAGCTGCTTTGGAGAAATGGCCCGTTTCTTCCTCTTGCCTCCGTGTCCGCCATCCTCGGCCTTTCCGTGCCGGCCTGTGTCATCGGCGTCGCCGGCAGGCTCATTGTTGAAATCGAATCCGAGAGCGTTGACGAAAAGAGTGAGCTCCTTGATTCGGTCAGGATCCGGCTCTTCGTGAACTCGGAAGACGGCTGGTCGTTCCTTGCCTCCGGAAACGGTGCTATTGGAAAGATCGCTGCGCTCGTCTCCCGTATCGGGCTTCTCGGCATGCCCTCCTTCGCGGTTATGGCTGTCGATGAATTTGGCAACCTCGCGATTCGCAAGGAGCATGAATTCCTCGACGAGCTTGTGCGTGTCCATGCGCTCCTTTTTGTATACGGCGAGAGGCCGGCCATCCTCATCGAGCTTGAACTTGATCTCGGTCGTCTCGAAGTCCAGGGCGCCATTGGCGCGCTTCTCCGCCTGGTATATCTTGGCGATGCGATTGAATTCGAGAAGCTCGCGCGCGTACATCGTCGGCGTTCGCGCCTCGTTCATCTCTTCGGCCTTGTCGAACCATGGCAGCTCGTCGGAATTTCTCGCATCGACGCCATCGAACCTGTTCAGCACGTCCTGCGCGCTTTCATATGAGAATCGCTTGTCCGAATGGATGATGGTCTGGCCGAACCAGCGGTCCTTGATCTCGCCGGTCTCGGTGATCATGAATATCGCGGAAAAGGCGAACCTGTCCTCGTAGGGATTCAGCGAGCAGGCCCCGTTTGAAAGAATGGAAGGGAGCATGGGAATCGTTCTGTCTACGAGATATACGGAAAAGGCGCGCTTCTTCGCCTCGCCATCGAGCGGCGTCTGCGGTCGGACGAAATGCGATACGTCCGCAATGTGGACGCCTGCCTCGTATGCGGCGCCGGGGTGCTTTGCTTTTTCCTCTGCGGTGAGAGGGCGGAGGGAGAGGGCATCATCGAAGTCCTTTGCATCGACAGGGTCGATGGTGCAGGTGAACGTGCCGCGCATGTCTCGGCGGCTCGCGAGATCCGCAGGAGTGATCTGGCTATGCGTCCGCGATGCCTCTTCGGCGCTCGCTACGACATCGGCAGGGAAGGTCACGTCGAATCCGCGCTCGAGGACGATGGATTCCATCTCGGTATTGTTCTTTCCGGCCTCGCCGATGACCTTGATGACCTTGCCTGCGGCGATTCGCACGATTGAGAAGTCCAGGAGATGCTCAGGCTTTTCGCCGCCGTTTCCTGGCGCGATCTTCTCGCCTCTTGCCAGGGCGTCATTGGCTCGATCCATCTCGTAGCGCTCGCGGTTGCGCTTTTCCATGCGGGCCTCCTTGGTGATCTGGTAGGGGAGGCGGAGCCATTTTTCGAGCTCTACCTGTACCTTGATGCGCTTGACGGGTCCCTTGAGGCTGAGAGGTACCTCGCCGCCAGCATTCGCTATGTCTGCCATGGAGAATCCGGCTTCCTTGAGGATTTCCTCGAGGTTCTGGTCTTTTTTTATTTCGAAAATCACGCTCGCTCGGCTGTCATCCGGCTCTACGAACAGGGAATGGGGGCGGGTAGGCTCGGCAGTAAGGGTTCCTACGAAGGAGTTTTTCTTTGCCTCTATGATGCCGACGACGCGGGCATGCTCAATGCCTCGGTATCCGCTATATAGCTGGACCTCGACGGTATCGCCCTGAAATGCGCCGTCTATGTCTTCTGGCTGCACGGGCACGTCGCCGTCCCGCCCGAGCTTTGCCCGGGAATCGAGCCTGACGAATCCTTTGCCCCTGCTATTGATGGAGATGACCCCTCTTTCCGATGTCTTGCCGCTATTGTTTTCGCCGAAATTTCCGCGGGGCGCTTGGTATGTGTTCATTGGAATCCATAGTATCAGATTTGCCCGGTTTTGACAGGCGGGATAAGGGCATGGTAAGGTCCTTCCGCGCAGAGAGGGCTTTGCCACCGAAAACGCCTTTCACAGCAAGCGAGCCCTTGCGCTCGCGACTGCCGGCGATTCCCGTTTGCTCCGGCTGCCTAGCGGCTCAGGCGGCCACTACACGGGAAGAGCCACTTCTCACAGTCAGTCTTCTCTGCGTTCAATTTCGTACATTCGTCACTCATTGCCAGCCCGCCCCTTTTCTTGGGGCGGGCTTTTGCTTTGGGGTACTATTTTTGGGATTTGGCGCTTTTGGCGCCGATCCCCGTCATGAGTATTGCCAAACTATTGCATTTCTGTTAGCATGGCCCTCATGTTAAAGATTCGACTACAGCGAGTAGGAAAGAAGAACGATCCGTCATTTCGACTGGTCCTTATCGAGCACAAGGCGGCTGCGCGAAGCGGCCAGGCAAAGGAAGTGCTCGGTTTTCACGATTTCCGAAAAGATGGGACTATCATCAAGAAGGACAGGATTGAATATTGGCTAAGCAAGGGCGTTCAGGTATCAGATACCGCTCACAACCTCCTCGTGACGCACAACGTTCTCAAGGCAAAGAAAAAGAACGTCCTTCCAAAGAAGTCTCCAGCAAAGAAAGAGGCGGCAGCGGCATAGTCCTCGCGAGCGCCCTTTGCGCTACATGTGGATAGCTCAGTCTCTCTGTGCACATATAGTGTTATAATTTAGGCATTAGCTCACGTACATCTCACAAGGCCGTACGCAGGGAGCATTAAAAATTTCAGACAAATCATATGCAAAGCCAAAGCGAACAACAGTTTTTAGAGTACATAGTCAAGTCGCTCGTAGAGTATCCTGACGCGGTTCTCACTTCGCGCACAGTCGACAATCTTGGCGTCCTCGTTGAGCTTACGGTCCACCCTGACGATATGGGAAAGATCATCGGACGAGACGGGCATACCGCTCAGGCCATCCGAACGATCATGAAGGCCTTTGGAAAGAAGAACCAGGCGAATATCAGCGTTCGAATCAAGGAGCCGGAAGGCGCTTCAAAGTCAGAAGGCGTCAAGTCTCTTGATGAGGCGGTTGAAAGCCTTAATCTCTAATCCGTGTCCAAGACGAAGACAATCCCTGTAACCCGCAGGATCAATTTTCACCTCATAACTCTCTTTCCGGAGAGCTGTTCGTCGTATATACAGGAATCCATCATCGCAAGGGCGCAGGCCGAGAAGCGGATCGGCATCTTTTTCTATAATCCTCGCGATTACGTAAAAGCGAACAAGAGCCAGAAGGGCAAGGAAAAGCCGTATCTTCGCGTGGACGACAAGCCGTATGGAGGAGGTCCTGGCATGGTCATGGAGGCGATGCCTGTCATCAAGGCGATCGAGGCCGCTCAGAAGAAAGGTGAAGCGCTCATCAAGAAAACAGGCCTCAAGCCAAAGTACAAGGTCGTATTCCTGTCACCGGGAGGCGAGCAATTCACGAATGAATTGGCGATGAAGTGGGTCGGCAAGCCTGCTGCAAAGCCGGCAAAGTCGGGCGCGACTGCGGCGGTCGCGAAGTCCGCGATCACGGACCTCATAATTATCTGCGGGCGCTATGAGGGCGTCGACGAGCGGGTCAATGTCATTTTCAAATCGGAGCCGATATCGGTCGGCCCATTCGTGACGACGGGAGGCGAGCTGCCTGCGCTCATCATCATCGATGCCATGGCGCGGCATATCCCTGGCGTCCTCGGCAATTTCGACAGCAGGGAAGAGGCAAGGCATGCGTCTCATGCGGTGTATACGCGGCCCGAGGTTTTGGAATACAAGGGAAAAAAGTACAAGGTTCCTGCCGTGCTGATGTCCGGCGATCACAAGAAGATCGAGGAGTGGCGAGCCGAAGGGTCCTCGGCCAATACGCAATCTCTCTCCTAGTCGGCGCGTGAAAAATGAAAAAGCCGCCGGCGCCTTGTTGAGGGGGCTGTGCCGGCGGCTTGTATTTGCATATTGCATATCGCGTATCGCTATGTCAGCGATTGCGCCGCAACTTTCCGAGGTGTCTGAATTCGTCAGGGAGGTCATGCGGCCGCTGGCGATTCTCATGGGCTTCTTCAGCGCGGCGCTTGCCTTTTTTGGTTTTCGGAGGAGCCCCCGTTCTCCAGTTGCTGGTAATTGCCGAACACGGGCTTCGAGGGAGCGCGAATGTCTTGCCTGGAATGTTCATCGGTATGGAGGGTCGGTGGTTTGGTTGTGAAGGCGGACAGGATCGTCCTCAATCATTTAATAGCTTTTGGAAAAAAGTGTCAAACCTGCCCGGCGCAACCTTTTTATCCCCATATGTGTAAAAGTTCATTGACTTTTGCATATCTTACGGATACCTGTTGACGAGGGCTAAAAATAATGCGAGAATAGGGCTCTGCGTAAGACGATTGAGTTATCCGGCCGGCTCTTCGCGTGAATCTGAGACACCCATCCGTTATCAAGTTTCATTTTAAACTTATTTTAGGCCGTATATAGTCATCCGTCCCTCATACAACACTCGCCCGATACATCCATTCCGAGCGGTTTTTTGTTTTATGAGGCATGCAAGAACAGGATATTTTGCCCCTTTCGTCCGCTGAAAAGCCGGAGAATCAAGGGGAAAAACCGGGTCCTGTGGATAACTCATGCGCCTTTCTGAACGTTTGAAAGCATCGATTTTTACCCAAAAAATTACAAAATTTACCAAAATTTGAAATGCGCCCAAAAAAATATTTTTCAAAATTCAAGGATTCCCTTGCCCCTCTGCCAAACCTGGTAGAGGCACAGATAGACTCATTCAAGTGGCTTCAGGAAAAAGGCCTGAAAGACGTCTTCAGCGAATTCTCATCGATCCAGGACTTTACTGGAAAGAAGTTCGAGCTGGACTTTACCGGCTTCGAGCTCCAGGCTCCAAAATATGACGAGTCATATGCAAAGGAGAACAAGGTGAACTTCGAGGCGCCTCTCAAGGTCATGGTTCGAGTCAAGAACAAGATCCTCGGCACCGAAAAGGAGCAGGAGGTGTTCATGGCAGATTTCCCCGTCATGACGGGGCACGGAACATTCATCATCAACGGAATCGAGCGACTGATCGTTCCTCAGCTCGCGCGATCATACGGCGTGTTTTTCACGGCAAACGAATTGAAGGGCAAGAACTACTTCGGCGCGAAGATCATTCCTGCTCGCGGCGCATGGATCGAGATCGAGACGGAGGCCGATGGGGCCATGATGGTAAAGATCGACCGAAAGCGAAAATTCCCGGTTTCGTCTCTTCTTCGAATCTTCGGCATCGATACGGATACGGAGATGTTCGACCTGTTCAAGAACAGCCGATACGCGAAGCCTCATATCGAGGCGACGATAGCAAAGGATCATGCCAAGACTTCAGAGGAGTCATATGTAGAGATCTATCGAAAGCTGCGAGATGGCGACCTTGCCACTCCTGAGAATGCAAAGGAACACATCTCGGCGCTCTTCAGCGCGGAGCGATACGAATTCTCCCGAGTCGGACGATTCCGATTCAACCAGCGATTCGGCAAGCCTATGGATGAGGCTTCGCTAAATCAGATGGCCCTCACGATAGACGATCTCGTTACGAGCATCTCTCACATGATCGAGCTGAACCACAATCCGGCAGCGATGATCGACGATATCGACCACATGGGATCGAGGCGAGTTCGATTGGTAGGAGAAATGCTTCAGCAGAAGGTCCGAATCGGAATGACTCAGATCAAGCGAAACATCCAGAACAGGATGTCCACTATCGACACTGACGCCACTCTTCCCGTCAACTTCATCTCTCCTCGGCCTCTCCAGGCGCGAGTAAAGGAGTTCTTCACTACGAACCAGCTCTCTCAGTTCATGAGCCAGGAAAACGTCCTCTCTGAATTGGAGCACTTGCGACGTATCTCTGCCCTTGGCCCCGGCGGCCTCACGCGAGAGCGAGCGGGAATCGAGGTGCGAGACGTTCACCCTTCTCACTACGGACGACTTTGTCCTATCCATACTCCCGAAGGCCAGAACATCGGTCTCGTTCTTCAGCTTGCGACATATGCTCGAATCAACCATTTCGGAATGATCGAGACTCCTTATGCCAAGGTAAAGAACGGAAAGATCACTTCCGAGATCATCTTCCTCAACGCATTGGAAGAAGAAGGATTCAAGATCGCCCATGCCGCGACTCCGTATGACTCGAACGGCAAGATCGTCGAGGAGCGAGTAGAGGTTCGACTTCGAGGAAAGCCCGTTATCACGGACTCTACGGAAGTAGACCTCATGGACGTCGCTACGGAGCAGGCGTTCTCCATCTCCACATCGATGATTCCTTTCGTGAACAACGATGACGGTAACCGAGCCTTGATGGGATCGAACATGCAGAAGCAGGCGACCCCGGTAATCATCCCTGAAGCGCCTTTCGTGGCTACGGGAATCGAGGAAAAGGCAGCGCTTGACCTCGGACGAGTAATCGTCGCCCCTGATGACGGTGTCGTCACGTATGTCGATGCGCAGAAGATCATCTTCAAGGGTCCAAAGAAGGACATCGAGTACAAGCTCGTCGCATTCGAAAAGAGCAACCAGTTCACGGTATTCCACCAGCGACCTGTAGTATTTCCTAATCAGAAGGTAAAGCGCGGCGATATCCTTGCCGATGCCTCTACTACCGACAATGGCCAGATCGCGCTCGGACAGAACGTCCTCATCGCGTTCATGACATGGTCAGGAGCGAACTACGAGGATGCCATCATCATCTCTGAGCGAATGGTTCGAGAGTCTAAATTTACCACTATCCATATAGAAGAGTTCGAGATCAATGTCCGAGACACGAAGCTTGGGCCCGAGGTTACCACTCATGACATCCCGAATGTCGGAGAAGGAAAGCTCAAGAATCTCGACGTGGACGGAATCGTCCGAATCGGCGCCGAGGTGCGCCCTGGAGACATTCTCGTAGGAAAGATCACTCCAAAGTCAGAGACGCAGCTTACGCCTGAAGAGCGATTGCTTCGATCGATCTTCGGAGAGAAGTCTCGAGACGTGAAGGACTCGTCAAAGCGACTTGAGAACGGAAAGCGAGGCCGAATCATCGGCGTCAAGGTATTTTCAAGAGAGCGAGGAGACAAGCTCGAGTCTGGGATCATCAAGCGAATCCATATCGAGGTCGCATTGCTTCGAAACGTCACTGTCGGTGACAAGCTTGCCGGACGACACGGAAACAAGGGAGTCATCTCGCGCGTTCTTCCTGTCGAGGATATGCCATTCATGGCAGACGGAACTCCCGTTGACATGATCCTTACGCCGCTCGGCGTTCCGTCCCGAATGAACTTGGGACAGATCATGGAGCTTCATCTCGGACTCGCTGCCGCAAAGGGCGGATACCAGGCAATCGTGCCTCCGTTCATGGGAGCTACCGTGGACGAGATCAAGAAAGAGCTCGTTGCCCAGGGTCTTCCTGAGACGGGCAAGATGAAGCTTTTCGACGGACGAACCGGAGAAAAGTTCAAGCAGGACATCTCGGTCGGATACATGTACATGCTCAAGCTTCACCATATGGTCGAAGACAAGATTCACATGCGATCGATCGGTCCCTACTCTCTCATCACGCAGCAGCCTCTCGGAGGAAAGGCGCAGGCCGGAGGACAGCGATTCGGAGAGATGGAAGTGTGGGCGCTCGCTGGATACGGAGCCGCTCATATGCTTCGAGAAATGCTTACTATCAAGTCCGATGACATCGTGGGCCGATCCCAGGCATTCGACTCGATCGTAAAGGGACAGAGACTCATCGAGCCTAATACGCCGGCATCGTTCAACGTATTGCTTGCGAACCTGCGAGGACTCGGCATTGACGTAGAACTCCATAAGGAAGGTCGAATTGGAGAATTAGTTGAAGACGATACGATTTAAGCCGCGTCTATCTTTTATCTAAACCTACAAAAAACAACATATTTATGAAACCTACAAAAACAATCAAAGAGAAAAGCGTAGACGCATTCGACTCGATCGTCCTCAAGCTCGCGTCGCCGGAGCGAATCAGGGAGTGGTCTCATGGAGAGGTCACGAAGCCTGAGACGATGAACTACCGAACGCAGCGAAGCGAAAAGAACGGTCTTTTCGACGAGAAGATCTTCGGTCCTGAAAAGGATTTCGAATGCTATTGCGGAAAGTACAAGGGAATCCGATACAAGGGCATCGTATGCGAGAAGTGCGGAGTCGAGCTGACTCGGTCTATCGTAAGGCGAGAGCGCATGGGCCACATCGAGCTCTGCGTTCCTGTTTCCCATATCTGGTATTTGCGAACCCTGCCGTCTCGAATCGCCCAGGTTCTCGGAATGAATGCCGGAGAGGTTGAGAAGGTCATCTATTTTGCAGGATATCTCATCACGAAGGTCAACGAGGACGAGAAGCAGCGATTGCTTCGAGAGCTCGACAGCGAGTACAAGAACAAGGTCAAGACTCTCCAGGACGAAAAGACAAAGGAGGCTCTTGTCGAGCTGCTCATGGGAGCGAAGACAGACATCGAGGGCATCCAGATCGGACGCGTTCTCGACGAGGTCGCATACCACAAGTTCTCTCTCCGATACGGATCTGCATTCGAGGCCGGAATCGGCGCGGAGGCCGTTCACAATATTTTCAAGACGCTCGATGTCAAGAAGCTCCTTGCCGAGCTTGAGGCCAATGTCGACAAGGCATCAGCCGTCGATCGAGACAAGATCTTGCGACGAATCTCAGTCGTCAAGTCTCTTGCCGGCGCGAACGTTCGACCTGAGTGGATGTTCATCAACGCTCTTCCCGTGATCCCTGCCGGCCTCCGGCCGATGGTCGCGCTCGAAGGCGGACGACATGCCACATCTGACGTGAACGACCTTTACCGACGAGTGATCAACCGAAACAACCGACTCCGAAAGCTCCGAGAGATCAGCGCTCCGGACGTCATCCTCCGAAATGAAAAGCGAATCTTGCAGGAAGCCGTAGACGCATTGATCGACAACTCGATCAGGCATGGCTCTACCGTATATGCCGGCATGGGAGCGGCGCAGCGACGCCCTCTAAAGTCTATCGCCGACAACCTCAAGGGAAAGAGAGGCCTCTTCCGACAGAACCTCCTAGGAAAGCGAGTGGACTACTCAGGACGATCTGTTATCGTCGTAGGACCGAACCTCAAGCTGAACCAGTGCGGACTTCCGAAGCATATGGCGCTCGAGCTGTTCCGACCATTCGTGATCTCCGAATTGCTCAAGCGGGAAATGGCATTCAATATCCGAGGCGCGTCTCGATTGATCGATGACGGAATCCCTGAAGTATGGGCGATTCTCGAGCAGATCATCAAGGACAAGTACGTGCTCCTCAACCGAGCCCCTACGCTTCACCGATTGTCCATCCAGGCATTCCAGCCGGTTTTGACAGAAGGAAACGCGATTCAGGTTCATCCTCTCGTTTGTTCTCCGTTCAACGCCGACTTCGACGGCGATACCATGGCCGTTCACGTTCCTCTTTCCGAGGAAGCGCAGCTCGAGGCCAAGGAGATCATGCAGTCAAGCAAGAACATCCTCAAGCCAGGAACGGGAGAGCCGACCGTGACGAACAAGATGCTCGACGTCGTTCTAGGATCATACTGGATGACAAAGCATGTCCCTGGCGAAAAGGGAGAAGGCAAGGCATTCTCTGGTCCCGATGAGGCTATCCAGGCTCTCAGCTTTGACCAGATCTCTTACCGATCGATCATCAAGGTTCTCGCTCCTCAGACTCCTCGATATGCGGAATACGCAGGCCAGGTCTTCGAGACGAGCGTCGGACGAATCCTCTTCAACAACCTCTTGTCAGAGGAGTATCCTTTCGTAAACAAGGAAGTCACTCAGTCCGTCATGAGCGGAATCATCAAGGATACCGTCAATATCGAGGGCATCGAGAAGGTTCCAGAGCTCATCGACAGGCTAAAGGATTTCGGATTCAAGTACGTGACGCAGTCAGGAGTCACATGGAGCATCGATGACATCGTCGTTCCAAAGGAAAAGTACGAGGTCGTCGACCGGGCAAAGGTCAAGTCCGATGCCGTGACTGCCGACTTCGAGGAAGGCCTCCTCGCCGAGGACGAGAAGACTCGAAAGATCATCTCGATCTGGCAGGATGCCAAGTCAGAAGTGGAAGGCCACGTGTCTCGAACGCTCGACAAGAACAGCCCTGTCTATGACATGGTGATCTCCGGCGCCCGAGGTAGCATGGCGCAGCTTACGCAGATGGTCGGAATGAAGGGTATGATCCAGAACGCTCAGGGAGAGACAATCGAGCTCCCGATCACGTCATCATTCAAGGAAGGACTTACTCCTATCGAGTACTTCATTACCACTCACGGAGTGCGAAAGGGTATGACCGATACAGCCTTGAACACAGCGAAGGCCGGATACCTTACTCGACGACTCTTCGTCGTCGCGCAGGACATCATGGTTACCGAGGATGATTGCGGAACAAAGGAGGGCATCACGATCACTCACAAGACAGCGTCAGGAATCGCGCAGTCATACGTGAAGTCAGCGTCAGGACGAGTCCTTTCAAAGGACGTCGCCAGCGCGGACGGACAGACATTGTTCAAGCGAGGCCACCTGGTCTCAAAGGATGATGCGCTCAAGCTCGAAAGCGAAGGCGTCACGGAGCTTTCCGTGCGATCTCCTCTTACGTGCAAGACTGATCTCGGAATCTGCGCCGCTTGCTACGGTCTCGACCTTGCAAAGGGCAAGCTCACTGATCTCGGAGAAGCAGTGGGAACCGTCGCCGCTCAGGCGATCGGAGAGCCTGGTACTCAGCTTACGATGCGAACCTTCCACTCCGGAGGAGTTGCCGTCGTCGGAGGAGACATCACCGCCGGACTTCCGCGAGTAGAAGAATTGTTCGAGCTCAGAGCTCCGAAGCACCCGGCGATCATCGCCAAGGTTGACGGAGTAGTCAGCGAGGTCAAGGAAGTCGGACGAGATCGAATCATCAAGATCATCCCTGACGCTCCTGCAAAGGGCAAGAAGATAGCGGAGACGGAGTACGTATTCCACTATCCGCGAATCCCTACGGTCAAGGCGAACCAGCACGTATCAAAGGGAGACATCCTCACCGATGGTCATGCCGATATCGACGAGCTGCACAAGTATGCTGGCCAGAGCGCTGCTCAGGAATACATCATCAACGAGGTGAAGAAGATCTACGAGCTCCAGGGAGATAGCCTCAACCGAAAGCATATCGAGATCATCGTAAGGCAGATGTTCTCTCGAGTGAAGATCAAGGAAGCCGGAGAGACTCCTTTCGCGGTAGGAGATTACGCGGAGGCAGTCGAGGTTGAGATGGAGAACCGAAAGGTTCGAGGCCATAGCGGCATAGAGGCAAAGGGCGATCGCGTCGCCATGGGAATCACGGAAGCATCCCTTTCTCGAAGAAGCGTCCTTTCTGCGGCGTCATTCCAGCACACGAACCGAATCCTTATCGGCGCATCCCTCAAGGGACAGCCTGATCAGCTTTACGGCATCATGGAAAACGTCATCATCGGACGACTCATTCCTGCCGGAACCGGATTCAAGGGAAGCCCTAAGCACCAGATGATCCAGGACTTGCACGATTCGTACGCGAACGGGGATACAGAAGAATACTTGAACGCATAGGAACGCATATTGCGTCAAGAACTATGCGGTCGGGATTTAATAATGGAATTGCCAGCGTCTAGGCGATTCTTGTAAAAATCTCACCAACATTGTATGGCATCAACAGCTGAACGTATCAAGGAGCGATTAGGAATCGTTGATGTGATCAGTTCGTACATAAAAGTGGAAAGCGCCGGCGCCAATTTCAAGGCGAGGTGCCCTTTTCACAATGAGAAGACTCCGTCATTCTTCATCTCTCCCGCGCGAAACAATTATTATTGCTTCGGCTGCGGGCAGAAAGGGGACATATTCTCATTCGTGCAGGAGTACGAGAAGCTCGACTTCATGGG
>JACCDZ010676701.1_pt1 | contig 15567 bp, 14 predicted proteins | sample 7449551 | NCBI WGS metagenome assembly JACCDZ01 (sample SAMN15323452, study PRJNA562643) | freshwater metagenome | isolation source: river surface water | place: USA:Blue River Watershed | collected 2017-08-18 | reverse complement strand
CCGTATCAGGACCGGTTGTGTTTGAAGAAACTCACACCACAACATCCAATTCAAATGGGTTAATTAGCTTGAATGTAGGCCAAGGGTCTCCGGTTTTTGGAACATTAAACGGTGTGAATTGGTCCACCGGAAATAAATTTTTACAGGTGTTGATAAATGCCGGCAATGGCATTGTGGACTTGGGTACACAGCAAATGATGTCGGTTCCTTACGCCTTGCACACTTCCCGAGTTGCTGTAAGGGTAAGCAGTTCAGGCGATTCTTTATTTGTCGGAAATCAATTTTCTATCGTCCCTGGAATAAGCGCGGCCAATTATCCTGCAGGTCCTGAAACCGGAGAAACCTTACTTCCGGGCAATGCACTTTGCACCACTTCTCCCATATCCGTTTCATCATGCAATGGGCAAACAACTTTGGTGTACCAAAGCACAACATATGATTTGATAGAAATTGGTGGGCAATGCTGGTTGGGTGACAACCTCAATGCCACCAACCTTAATGATGGGACACCCATTGCCAATATCACAGATAATACAACTTGGAGCACTACCACCGCTCCTGCTTACTGCTACTACCAAAACAATACAGCTTACCAAACTTTGTATGGCAATTTATACAACTTCGCTACCATTCAAACCAATAAACTATGCCCAACAGGATGGCACGTTCCGAGCGATTGCGAATGGATGTACATGGAAGGAAGTTTGGGACTGAGTATCGCTGATCAACAAATTGGAACGGGCTTCCGAGGCACCACACAAGGTGATGCGCTTAAATCTTTAGATGGTTGGAATGTGCCACATACCGTGCACAACAACAGCACCGGCTTCACTGCATTGCCCGGTGGATACAGATTCAATGATGGATCATTCAATGGTCGAACGTTGTACGGCTATTGGTGGACATCTACGGTAAATTCAAGTAACAATACCGTTTGGAATAGAAAATTAAATGTGGGCAATTCCAATATCAGCCGTTCATCTTTCAGCGGTATTCAAGGTTATTCAGTAAGATGCATTAAAGATTAATTCAAATGAAATTACCCATCATAGCCCTTTTCGTTATCATTGCAGGGATGCCGTCTTTGGCGCAATCTCCCGCTTCTATTCCTTATCAAGCCATCGTGAGATCCGCAACTGGCGAAGCGCTTAGCAATACTTCTGTTGCTCTAACGGTTAAGATACTAGATGCATCTATCAATGGGCCTGTGGCCTATCAAGAAACCCAAAACACCACCACCAATGCACAAGGATGGATTTCGATTCTAGTGGGACAGGGTTTAAATGCATCAACCAATTTCTCTTCTTTGAATTGGTCCAATTCCGATAAGTTCTTGCAACTGATTCTCAATGCTGGTAGCGTAGGAGCAACGTCAGATATCGATTTGGGCACGCAGCAACTTTTGAGTGTGCCTTATTCTCTGTATGCCAACCAAATTGCAACTTCTGTAAGCGCAAGCGGTGATACGCTCTATGTTGGTAATCAATTTGTGATTGTTCCTGGTATCAGCGCCGCCAATCCGCAATCCCTGAGCGGCCTGGGTTCAGTTGTATTACCCGACAATACCACTTGCCAATCATTGTACATTTCAGTCAATGGATGCAACGGACAAGATAGCCTATTGTACAACGATACCTATTACGACTTGGTGGAGATCAATGGCCAATGCTGGTTCGCTGAAAACCTAGCTACAGCCAACTACAATGACGGAACGGCAATTCCCAATGTGACGGGATTTTCTGCCTGGGGTGCACTTTCCACTCCTGCGTACTGTTGGTACAACAACAACATATCCTACAAACCAGTTTACGGTGGTTTATACAATTATTTCGCAGTTGAAACGGGTAATCTCTGCCCAACAGGATGGCATGTGGCTTCTGACTGCGATTGGATGTACTTGGAAAATTCATTGGGCCTTTCTCCTGTCGATCAATCGACAAGCGGATGGCGCGGTGCCGCGCTGCCATTGGGTGGAAAACTAAAAAACAACGCTTGGACCAGTCCTAACCTCGGCGCATCCAACTCATCAGGTTTTTCGGCTCTTCCCGGTGGCTTTAGAATGGGTACATCAAGTGCTACTTTTTCTGGTATTGTCAATTACGGCTTCTGGTGGACCTCATCCAACAACAATACAAATACTGCTTGGCACCGTGGAATGGGTTACAATGAATTTGGATTAGATCGCGATATCCTAATCAAAAAATACGGCGCTAGCGTCCGTTGTATCAAAGATTAAAGACGTGTCAAAACAACCCGTAATCAAAGTAGTTAGAATCCTTGGTGGAATTGGCAATCAGCTATTCCAAGTGGCCTTTTACTATTGGTTAAAAAAGAAGTTTCCCCATTTTCAAGTCCATTGCGACACCCACTATTTTCAATCGTATGGATTGCACAATGGGTACTTAATGCCGCGTGTTTTTCAGACGGATGTTGATGAAGCCTCCTCCAAAACATTGCGTCAAGTTAATGGAGACGAAAAGGCTTTCATGTATCGTGTGAGAAGAAAGTTGAGTATCGCACAACCTTATTTTTTTGAAGAAACGGAGGACATTCGCTTTACTTACGGCGAAGAATGGATCAATGACAAAAACCAATACTTGGAAGGATATTGGCAGTGTTTTCAATACTTGCAAGAGTTTCCTGAAATTATTGATGCTTTTCAATTCGCTCCTTTTGATGATGATCAAAACATTGCGCTAGAAAAAAAAATGGGGGATCAACCTTCGTTGTCTGTTCACATCCGACGCGGTGATTATGTCACACATCCCAAGTACAAAGACATTTGTACACTGGATTATTATAACCGCGCCATTACTGCGGTTCTAGAGAAAGAACCTCTTTGCCAAATATTTGTTTTTTCTGATGATTTGGAATGGTGCAAACAAAATCTTGCTCAATATCCTTGTCATTTCATCGATCACAACCGGGGAGCCAATTCATACAAGGACATGCAATTGATGTCATTGTGCCATCACCACATCATTGCCAATTCTAGCTTCAGTTGGTGGGGCGCATTTCTTTCCAAAAAAGAGGGCATCACCATCGCGCCAAAAAAATGGAAAAACAATATGGAAGGAACCCGTCTATTGATTCCTCCTCATTGGATACAGATGTAAATGCTGTACAGGTTACTTCGTAATCCAACTCCAAAACTTCTTGTGAAGCAATGGAATACAAATGCCCATCAAAGGAACCAAAATAACGGTCAATATCAATGTCTTTACCAATTGAGGAAGATTTTGAATAATGGGGAATAAAAGAGCAAAAAGAATATTGATAACGGGATAAACAAACAACCAACTCACCAAGAGTAGTTTCCATTTTTTAGGAGGATTCTGATTCATGGCACAATGTTACACCAAAATCAACCTATGCTCATGCCAAACGTCCATCAATCATCTCTATGGTTCTATCACTGGCCTTGGCAAAATCATTATCGTGCGTTACAGCAATAATGGTCTGATTCTTTTCATGGGCCAATTCCTGCAGAATGTCAAATACAATCTGTGTATTTTTTGAATCCAAATTTCCAGTGGGCTCGTCACCCATAATAATCAAAGGGTCGTTGATCAAAGCCCTGGCAATGGCCACGCGCTGCTGCTGTCCGCCTGATAATTTAGATGCGGGCTTCAGCGCTTGATCTTCCATGCCCAACATGCGCAACTTTTCCATGGCGCGATACTCAATCTCCTCTTCTGTCCACTTTCCCAATCGCAATGCGGGAATCATGATGTTTTTCAGACAAGTAAAATCGGTCAACAAATAATGAAACTGAAAAACAAATCCAATCTTCTCATTTCTAATCGCGGCCAATTTGTTTTGATCATAACCACTCACATCCTCTCCATCAATCACCAATCTTCCTGAATACTCGGTATCCATCGTTGACAGTATGTACAATAGAGTTGACTTTCCAGATCCGGACTTACCAACCAAAGTGACAAACTCTCCTTGGTTAACTGAAAATGAAATATTGTCCAATACCTTGAACTCGATTGGATCAAAGAATTTCTTCTCAATGTTTTCTACTTGCAATATCATTTTCTAAATATGCTTACAGGATCCACTTTTGCTGCCTTTTTGGCTGGTACGTATCCAGCTAAAAATGTGATGAATAATCCCACTAAAATGCCTCTTACAAACATCTGTGGCTCATAGTCTATTGGAAAATATCCAATGTCGCCACCCACATAAACGTGGCGTAACCCAGTCACCAATAAGATCGCGCCAAACACGCCCAATATCACTCCTATCGCTCCTATTGTTAGCGCTTGATAAACAAAAATTCTCACCACATCTCCTCCATTAAATCCCATGGCCTTCAAGATAGCAATGTCATTTATTTTTTGACTTACCGTCATATTCAAGATGTTATAAATACCAAAACTGGAAACAATCAATAACGTGAAACTAATAAACGTAATCACGATTTTTCTCATACGCGATGCGGCCATATAGGATTCATTGGCTGCTATCCAATCTTCCGCTTTGTATCCTGTCAATGATGACAAATCTGCAGCAATTTTGGGCGCGTTATCTGGATTATCTATGTTCACGTTGATGTCCGTGACATAAACATTATTCTCTTTCAAAAACTGCTGTCCTGTAGACAAATTCACGTACGACTTTGTCTTGTCTTCCTTGGCATTGTTGGTTTTAAAAATACCCACTACGGTCAGGGTTAGATTCACGCCTTTTGACGAGGTAATATTAATCTTATCACCCGTCATCAAATTCATTTTTTCCGCAATCCCACTTCCAATGATAATCCCATCTTGATGGGTAGATAGCGCCTCTATACTGCCTTGAACCGTAAAGGTGGAAATACGAAACATCTTATCAGCTTCAACTGGATCAAAACCGATGGTCGTTCCTGTAATTTGAGACTTGCCATTGTTGTAAAATACAGGACATGTTACTTGTGGAAACGCCACCTTCACCGAGGATTGTTGTCGAATCAATTTCACCAAGTCCATGGGATTGTCAATGGTGTTGAGCGCTGGAACAACTTTGGGGTTAACGATTAATGTCGTTTTACCTGATTCTTGGTTCAGTGGCGCACTCACCACATCGTCCTTGTAAACCCTAATGTGTGGAGTAGATTTAAAAAATGACTCACTGGATTTCTTGTCAAATCCCGCGGCCATGGAATTCATAAAAATAAATATCGAAATACCGAGCAGCACGCCAAGAATCGCAACCATGGTCATTTTCTTGGAGGCAATGAAATAGGTAAAAGCAATATGTCGATTGATACGCATGGCTTACTTCTTCAAAGGAATCAAAACATCTTGCTCGGTGATTCCGCTCTTAATCTCCACCCACTCCGTACTTCTAATGCCTGCCTCCACTTTTCTAGGTTCCTCCTCTCCCTTGACTTGCACGGTGTTGGAATAACTCAAATAAGTTCGCGGTATTAGCAACACTTGCTTTCTACTGGCCACGTCGATATTGGCTTCCAAGCGTGTTCCAATGACGTCAAATTCCAAGGGTTTTTCAAAAACAACATCACATACAAACGACTGGCTCGCCTCGTCATACAAGGGATATAGCGTTGCCACTGTTCCTTCTAACACTTTACCCTTGTCCACATTCAATTGAATGTGCGCACGTTGACCTTCCTTAATTTTTTTGATGCTATTCTCATCCACATTCAATTGCGCCACCATCTGATCTGTTCCAGCCATCACGGCAATTACATCTCCCTTGCGAACATAATCCCCCACCTTTTTCATCAACTTAATCACTCGTCCATTGGATAAGGCTTTAACCATATTAAATCCTGAAGCATTGCGCTGCTGAGCCGCTAACGCATCCTGACTTGCCTTGGTCCATTCCGCCTGCTGCTGGATTTGAGCCAATCGCTTTTTAGCGGAATTCCAATTGGCCTTGGCACTCTCATAGGCCAACTGTGCATTTTCCCATTCCAACTTGGATACACTTTTACGCTGATACAATGCCTCATAACGATCGGCCTGCTTCTTCTCTTGGTTCATTTTCTGCTCCGCCAAATCCACATTCACTTTCATCTCTTGAACAGCAGGAGATAAATCCGTTGTGTTTTGCTTCGCGATGTTCAACTGCTTCTCTGCAGCCGCAGCTCCTGCATCGGATGATGTATTTTCAATGCGGGCTACCAATGTTTGGGCAACCAATACATCTCCTTCCTTTACAGGAACTTCTATCAAATAACCTTCTGATTGCGCCGTCAAATTGTAACGATCATTGGCCACCAACATACCCGAAGCAAATACGGTCTCCGTAATGTCATTCTTCACGGGTTGAACCTCCTGTTGTTTTCCCTTACAACTCCACAAGGAAATCAAAATCCCAATTCCCAATAAAAATCTATTTTGCATTGCTGATATGTATTTTATTTTTCACCCATTCACTATTCCACTTGGCGCCAATTACCGCCAATTCGGATTGCAGCGCTTTCTGCTGAGCCATCATCAATTTGTCCAATCCAATAAGATCTTGATCAAACAAATCCTTCACATGGCGATAAGAATCCGAATCAAAAGCTGAAATCTGCAATTGCTGCGCGTAGTCATCTATGGCTTTATCAAACTCCCTATCCATCTGTACGTTTCTAACCTTGGTGTTGCGCTGCTCTTCCTCCAGCAGAATTTTGGCCATTTCATAATTGATTTTTCGCGTTCCTACTTGTGTCACCTTCATGGGGGTGGTTGGTAAATCCCAGGTCAATTTAGCGCCAACAAAACTGCTGTAAATCCACCTACTCGAAGGATCCATCCATTGTGCATTGCTGTTATTCTGATACCCAAATGAACCCTGCAACGACAACACCGGCAACTGTTCCAATTGCGCGGAACGATGCATCATGCGGGCATATTCCATTTTTAAAGCCGCATTCTCCAACTCCAATTTTCCTTGTGCAATGGGCCGTTTTTCTAAAAGATCAGAAGTTTTAAGCACTATCTCACAAGGAATTCCGCATATCGCTGATAACGTCTCCAATTGGTTGGTTAACATCAAATCCAAATTTCTCAAAGACCCTTGCTGTTGCAACAGATTCACTTGGGTATCATTCCAGTCTTGCAATCTAATTATCCCTTGATCACACTTCCTTGCAGCCAATCGCTCCAAGCTATCCGCTATTTCAACAAATTGAACCAACACCTTTCGTTGTTCCTGAAGCATCAAAATATTGCAGAACAATACATTCACTTGATCTTGTATTCTCTTCTTGTTCAATGCCGTCTCATTGGAAACCAAGGCGGTATTGACCTTAGCCGTACGCACATCTTGCCACCTGGCTGCATTAATCAAATCCACTTGCGGAACTGCTGTGAAAGTGCTGATGTATTGTTGACCAAATTTGACCTCTCTAAATGTTCCTTCAGGCCCGCCAAAAATTTGTGCAGGAATAAAGCTGACAGGAAGATTATTGTTGTTGATCCAACTTCCCGTTGTCGGTATCCGAGGATTGACAATATTGGCCCAGGCCGCACGCTCGGTTAAGTTGGCCATATCCATCTGCTTTTCGCCAATCGCAACAACACTGGAATGGGTATTCACCCATTGGGAAAGCTCTTGCCATGAATGAAAAACTTGCGGCGATTGTGCTGCCACAATGTTGGCCAACATCAAACCGATAAAAATATTTATTGCTCTTTTCACAACTTCAACGTTTGTATTACCCACCAACAAAGGTAGACACAGCTTGAATCGCTAACGGAACTTAAAGATGATTAATATCCCTATCATCTCTTCATACATTTGTTGCATGCGAATATTGCTAACCATTTGTTCTTTTTTGATCGCTTTCCAAAGCCTCGCACAACGTTGTGGTGGTGGTATTTTTTCGTTTGATATGATCAATCCGGATCAAGAAGAAATCACCTTTACAGTATATCCATTAGATGATTCATACACCAAAGAGTTCAAAGAAAATTATTGCCACGGAGGATGTCAATTGGACAGAAAAACCGCGGAAAAATGGCGGGCTATACTGCACATACAAAGACAAAACGATAAAGAAAAACAACTGTTCTTCCCACTCTACGAAGAACACCGAGTGAAAAAAAATAGAGTGGAATTCAATACGCGTGAATTGGCCAAGGAATACCGGGTTATTTTGTTCAAAAGCAAAGATTCAAACAAAGAAATTTTCATCGCTGCCAACCTACATGGGGGCTGCGACCATACTCGAAAAATAAACTGGGGTGAAGAACAACCGCGGCTTCTTCAATATGGGGAGTAATTGGAATTACTTTGGTAATCCTTGCTGAATCAGCTTTTCCAACTGCAATATTTCCTTGGTGTGATACGCACCTGTGGCCGGTCCATTAAATCCTGTATGCACATGAATTACTTTACCTTCTGAATTCACTAGAATCATTGTGGGAAACGCCATTACTTTTTCAAGCTGCGGAAACACATTTTGAGCCCTTTCCTTGCCTTTTCCCTCTGCTCGACCTACGTAGGACTCATAACCACAATTTAATTGCGCCATTTGCTTTTGAATCATGCGCTTGTTCTCTGCGATATCATCACTTCGCTCAAATGCCACAGGAATAATTTGCAATCCTTTGGCTTCATACTTTTTATGCATGGCTGCCATTACCCTGCCTTCGTCTGTGCAATTGGGACACCAAGTGCCCATCAATTGTATGATGCTCAATTTACCCTTCCAATCTTCAGCACCAAATATTTTCATATTGCCTTGCAAATCCATGGCTTGAAATGAAAAAACCTCTTGCTCATGTCCTTTCTTCAGATGTACCAAATGCTCCGGATCACGCAATTCAAAATCTGCACTTTCCTCGCCTTCCCATTTTTCTGAATAGGTATTGCCACTGTAAAATCTGCCGTTGTAAAAAGCACCCTCCTCATGGGCTACATCTGCTGTAAAGCAAAACAAATGAGCGCCATCCAAACATTGCATTTGGATATGGTTAAAATCCCAAGTTCCTTTCAAAAAACGATAATCTCCCGTTTCAGTTAAAAACGTTCCTGTACATTTTCCACCTCCATACAATTGAAACAATCCTATGGCTTGATAAGCATCCGGCGTGCCTGGCTCAAAAGTCACCTTCTGCCGAAAAAGGAGGGGACCCTCTGAAATAGAAATAGGTTCTCCAGAATTTGAATCTTTCCAAAATTCTTCCAAAACAACATTGGCCATTCTTTGTGCATCAAAATACACGGGCTTTCCTCCCTTCTTCACAAACCATCCTTTCCAAGCCATGTCTCCTTTGTCCGCAGGATTCCATTCAATCTTTGACTCAAAATAAGGAAAAAGAAAGCCAGGAAATTCCTGGCCTTCTATCTGGTTCAAATAAATCAACTCTCCTCCATTCTCAATGGTTAATCCCATATTTCCTTCATCACTGTGCTCAAGCAAAACCTCAAAAACCGCATCTACGCTGTCATTCAGATGAAATTGCATCGACCACTTTTCAGTCTGCCCATTTACATTTTGAAGCATCAGAAACGAAAATAGAAGAAGAAGAATCTTTTGCATTAAATATCAAATTTAATTCCTTGCGCCAATGGCAATGAAGTAGAATAGTTGATGGTATTGGTCTGACGACGCATGTAATTTCTCCAAGCATCTGATCCGCTTTCACGTCCACCGCCTGTTTCTTTCTCACCGCCAAATGCACCACCAATCTCGGCTCCACTGGTTCCGATATTAACGTTGGCAATTCCACAATCCGATCCCTCACAACTCAAGAAACGCTCTGCCTCTCTCATGTTCAATGTCATGATAGAGGAGCTCAATCCTTGAACCACACCGTTCTGCATCGCAATAGCCTCATCCAATGTCTTGTACGACATCACATATAAAATGGGGGCAAATGTTTCATGCTGTACGATGGCCATATCATTGTTGGCCTCGATGATACAAGGCTTCACATAACATCCAGAAGAATATTGATCTCCCTCTAAAACTCCGCCTTCCACCAATACCTTTCCGCCTTGTGCCTTGGATTGTTCGATAGCGCTCAAGTAATTGTTTACTGCATCTGTATCGATAAGTGGACCCACGTGATTATTGGCATCCAATGGATCTCCAATGCGCAATTGACCGTAGGCTTTTACCAAACTCTCTTTGGTTGCTTCATACAAACTCTCGTGAATAATCAATCGACGCGTAGTCGTGCAACGTTGACCTGCAGTTCCTACAGCACCAAAGACCATCGCAGGGATACACATTTTCAAATCTGCGCTGTCCGTTACAATGATGGCGTTGTTTCCACCCAATTCCAACAAGCTCTTTCCAAAACGCTCAGCTACCTTAGCTCCCACGATTCTTCCCATGCGGGTAGATCCTGTTGCTGAAATCAAAGGCACTCGGGTATCTGTTACCAACCACTCACCTTCTTGAACTTTTCCTGTGATGATGCAAGAAATTCCTTCTGGTAAATTGTTTTCTTTGGCAACTTCATTCCAAATATTTTGACATGCCACCGCACACAATGGCGCTTTTTCTGAAGCTTTCCAAACACATGTATCTCCACAAATCCAAGCCAATGCTGAATTCCAACTCCAAACAGCCACTGGGAAGTTGAAAGCGGAAATAATTCCAACAACACCTAGTGGATGCCATTGCTCGTACATTCTATGTCCTGGACGCTCACTGTGCATGGTCAAACCATACAACTGACGACTCAATCCCACTGCAAAATCACAGATGTCAATCATCTCTTGAACTTCACCCCATCCTTCTTGCAATGACTTACCCATTTCATAACTCACCAAACGACCCAAAGCATCCTTCTTTGCACGCAATTTTTCACCGAATTGACGAACTATTTCACCACGCTTAGGTGCTGGTATCAAACGCCACTCTTGATATGCTTTTTGAGCCGTTAAAATCACATGCTCATACTCTTCCTTGGTTGTAGATTTCACATCCGCTATGTGCTTTCCATCTACTGGAGAATAAGATGAAATAAGTTCACCTGATCCCATAAACTTCAATCCTGTTGAAGTTCCTGCGTTAACCGCTTCTAACCCTAAAGTTTTTAAAATTTCTTGCATTGTATCTATTTAAAATTTTTAATCTATTCTTTTATCTCTCTTTAAAATCATTGGCTACATCCACCTTCAAACGTTCAGGTCTATTGGCCACATCCCATGCTGTATGGAAAACCAATTTTCCAATCTCGGCCATTTTATCGTACATGATTTTCTCTGGATCATCGCCTGGCTTGTGGTAATCCTCATGCACTCCGCTGAAATAAAATATCACGGGAATATTGTGCTTTGCAAAGTTGTAATGATCGGATCTGTAGTAGAACTGATTGGGATCGTTGGGATCGTTGTACGTGTAGTCCAAATTCAATTGGGTATACTTTTTATTGGCCTCCTCTGAAATTTGATGAAGCTCTGTGCTCAATTTATCTGATCCTATCAAGTACACATATCTGCCATCTTCATGATCCGCATCTTTCCTTCCTACCATATCCACGTTCAAATCACAAACAGTATTGGCCAATGGGTATACAGGATGATCGGAATACCATTCACTACCCAACAATCCTTTCTCTTCTCCACTCACATGTAAAAACAAAATACTTCTCTTAGATCCTTGTCCCTTGTCCTTGGCTGTTTTAAAAGCTCGCGCAATTTCCATCACCGTAACAGTTCCTGATCCATCATCATCCGCACCATTGTGAATCTCTCCGTTGATAATCCCTACGTGATCATAATGTGCACTGACAACTACAATCTCTGACTTCAACTCTGGATCTGTTCCTTCTAAAAATGCAAGGACATTATCAGATACCAAATCCTCTCTTTTTACTTGAAAGTTCACTGTCATCTTTCCTTTAGAAACCTTAGACTTGACGCGCTTTCTAGCCATTGCCTTCTTTTGCAAAACATCATACTTGGGCAATCCCAAATTTTGACAGATTTTTTCAGCTAGTCTTGGAGAGCAATGCAAATAAGGAATTCTTAAATCTTCCTCATCCTCAGAACCTGTTCTATCCAAAGTCATTCTTGGCGTTTGCAAATAATACTTGACACGACCCATGTATTGATCAAAATTCTGATCAATTTGAATGAACATCGTGGCTCCCTTATCAATAGCCGTTTTTCTCTTCAACTCGCGATCAAAAGTCCATTCAGAAAAAGTTTCTGTTCCTGTAATCAAGCTCTTTCCTTTTTTTACTGGCTCTCCTGATAAACACAAAATCACTTTTCCTTTTACATCAACATTCTTGTAATCATCCCAATTCTCATCAGCAATTCCATAACCAACAAAAACGATGTCTTTTACTTCAACACTTTGGGTTTTATCTGCACTGAAAAAATAAAAATCTTGAATGAAATCAAACTTTTCTGGATTGTTTGAACCCGTTTGAATTTGCAATGTGGATGCTAAAAAACTCAATCGCTTGAGAGGAAAAATTTGTCTTTGAGTTGGAATTCCAATCTGGGCGTAATATTCATCCAAATATTGAGCAGCTTTGCGCTGTCCCTCCATTCCGGTTTCTCTACCCTCATAAGCATCTGAAGCCAAAACGTACAAGTGCTTTTTTAATTCTTGAACTGAAATATTTTGACCAAAAATCTCAGATGTATTGCGCTGTGCAATCGAAAAAAGGGGAAAACACAGAATGATTAAAACGACTATTCTTTTCATTACATGCAAATTTTATTTACTCTATTTTGATGACGTCCGCCTTCAAATTCAGTGGTAAGGAAAGCGGTTACGATTTCCTTTGCCTCATCCAATGAAATAAAACGAGCAGGAATACAAACAATATTAGCATCATTGTGTTGTCTGGCCAATTTAGAAATCTCACTGGTCCAACACAATGCTGCTCTAATTCCTGCATGTTTATTGGCTGTGATACAAACTCCATTTGCAGAGCCGCACAAGAGAATTCCTAAACTATCTTCGCTTTCAACTTTTTGAGCTACTGCATGCGCATAGTCAGGATAATCTACACTTGCATCTGAATGACAACCTTCATCTATACATTCGTGATTTTGTTCTGCCAACCAGCCTTTCAATTGCTCTTTCATGGCGAAACCCGCGTGATCGCTTCCGATAATAATTTTCATTTTCCAAAAGTACAATTTCTTTTATCTACATTTCTGTTTTTTGGATTGTTAATAGCTGTTGAAAACCTTGCAAAAGTTTATTTGTTACAAGGAGATTTAGGAACGCTTATCCTTTCATCACCTACAAACCAAATTTATTTTTTGGTATTTGTACACATCACTTTTCAGTTATTAGCCCCATTATCAACACCTCCCTATATCAAGTATTTATTCACGACATCGTTATATGTTCAAATATTGATAATCCATTTGAGCAGTATGAAAACCAAGTCTTTAACTACCTTAAAACTTGTTAATAACGACGGTCAAATTGTGAATTATGAAAATTACAAACGTCATTTAAACTTTTTGCCAACCATATGAACAGCTCTATATATCCTAAATCTCTTTTTTTAAAAAAGAAATTTTTTATTGATTTAGAGTATTCATGTGTGAAAATGATTTTTCATCTCTCTTTTTTCTTGTTTTTGGGTTTGGTTCCTCTATTCTCTTTTTCTCAAAAGGAATACAAAAAGTTCTATCATAAGAATGGTGTGATGTCCAGTGAAGGTTGGTTTGTGAATGGTCAACCGGATGGCTTTTGGAAGACATACAGCGAAAGTGGAATTTTAATTAGTTCTGGTAAAAGATCAAATGGAGTCATCGATTCCACGTGGAAGTTTTTTGATGCCAAGGGAAGAATTGAAAAAGAGATCAATTATGTTGGTGGTAAGAAGAACGGAATGGAAAGCATTTACGATTCTTTGGGTATCAAGTTGGAGTCAACCACATATATAAACAATCAGAAAGAGGGTATTAAGACACTTTATTATTCCAATGGTAAGATTCATTGGGTTATTCCTTTTGTTGCCAATAAAGAGGAGGGAAAGGCCAAAGAGTATTCTTCAGAGGGAATGTTGATGGGAATTACGAAGTACACACTAGGTTTTATTAGTAGTGTAGAAAGATTCAATCGGTACAACAGAAATAGAGAGAAAGAGGGTATTTGGAAAGAGTTTTTTCCAGAGTCTGAATTGGTATTCAGAGAGGGTAATTATTCATCGGGTAAAAGAAATGGCTTGTTCCAGTATTACGATAAAAAGGGAATTGTAATTCGCACAGAGACTTATGAGAATGATGTTTTGGTAACGGATGATGGTGGAGCGGGTAACCTAACCTTTAAGGTCGATACGGTTTCGGAAGGCGTTATTGCCAGAGGAGGTTATGCAGGAAATCAAAGGCAGGGTGTATTTCATGTGGAACATGTTTCTGGTGAGAAGATCATCAACCAGGTATATCAGATGGGAAAGAAAGTTGCTGAAGGAAAATTGGACAATGACGGCATGCGTCAGGGTATTTGGAAAGAGTATTTTTTATCAGGGGAATTGAAAGCTGAAGGCGAATACAAAGACAACCAAAGGGTAGGAGAGTGGAAGTATTTTGAGGTTTCGGGAAAGGTAGAATTAATAGGAAAGTATTGGAAAGGAATTCCTGATGGAGAGTGGACTTGGTATTATGACAATCGTGAAGTTCACAGAAGAGAGTCTTTTTCACGTGGAAAATTGGATGGTGAATATACCGAGTGGGATACTGCGGGTACAGTTATTCTTCAGGGCAATTACAGTGATGGATTAAAAGTGGGCATGTGGAAATACCAATTGAATGATCATTTGGAGGAAGGTGAATATTTGGATGGTGAGAAGAATGGGGTGTGGAAATGGTATTATTTCAATACCGATCAACCTGCTTTTGAGGGAGAGTTCAACCTCGGGATTCCACGTGGAAAACACAGAATGTGGTATCCCAATGGTAACCTCATGGAGAAGGGCGATTACGAAGGTGGCTTGCGTGAAGGTGATTGGATTTACTACAATGAGCTAGGTGAGCAACGATTGGTTGTTACTTATCAAGCAGGCGAAATGGTGAAAGTGGATGGGGTAAAAGTCTTACCCAAAGGAATGTAAAAGTCTTACCACCAAGCAGGCCAAGACATTTTGAATTGAAATTTATAGCCGTCCCCAGGCGAAACAGTGAAGCTTTCTTGTCCGGCGTGATCAATGAATTTGATATCGAAAGAATAAACCTCATACTCGCCTGATGCCTCTTCGCGCATCAAAGTCACTTTGTATTTTTTCTGTTCCTTGTCACCAGAGAAATTGGTGTAGAAGGTGGCTGATGAAAAACCAGGGTAGACGGTAACTCGATCTGTTTCATCATTGATTTCTTTCCCTTCTATTTTTAGAAAGTAATTGTTTCCAACGGTGATACTTTCCAATCCTGATTCCAGTTGTATTTCATTGATTGAAAAACCTGTGTAGCGAATGCGTGTGCAGCTGCTTAGCGCAGTTATTGCGACCGTGATCATGGTCCAAACGAATATCCATTTCATGCTTTTCATGAAGCAAATATAAAATTCAATTTCATTTAGTCCCATTCGTTTCACGTGAAAGTAGCGCAACCAACATTGTGCTGTTTATTCTTCGTTGGGTTTCCTGCATTTGTATAGGCCTCAAAAATCGACTTTTGTGTCTATGGCAATAT
>JACCDZ011665903.1_pt1 | contig 15568 bp, 9 predicted proteins | sample 7449551 | NCBI WGS metagenome assembly JACCDZ01 (sample SAMN15323452, study PRJNA562643) | freshwater metagenome | isolation source: river surface water | place: USA:Blue River Watershed | collected 2017-08-18 | reverse complement strand
GGTGTGCATGGCGTACACACACAAGGCGCGGCGAGCCATGGCATCCAAAATGGTGTTTCCCGGAGGTGGAGGAGGATCTACTGACGACCCTCAACTGCAACAAAGGGTTCGTGTGAGCACGATTCATTCATTTATTGGCAGCGTCAAGTCGTCGTCGTCATCTTCATCGAGTCAACCTGTAGACTTACCTAAACAAAGCAATGGTGGCAAGATCACGTCATTTTTCCGCCCCCTTGCGAGTGCAACGAGTAAGACGTCATCAATACCATCTCCATCGCCATCGCCATTTCGTGAATGTTTGTTTGTACTTGATGAATCATCGATGATCGATTTGCAACTGTTGGCAGAGCTTGCAGATGTCATACGGACGTTTGGATGGATCAAGTATCAATTATGCTTTGTTGGTGACGACGCACAATTGCCGCCCATGAGTCGAGGAGAAATCTTTCGTCAGTTGACGCTTCCGACGGATGCTCGCGAAGGATCCAATGGTTTGCTCTATGATGTGGTCAACGTGCATCGTCTGACGACATGCTACCGGACAAATAGTCGCACGTTGTTTGATGCGTGTCAATCGCTTCGCAACGGCAAGCTACGTCTCACCAAGACCGATGACTGGGAGGTATGCCTCGTGGCCAATGACGCGGACGTGTACACGGAGCTCAGACGAAGAATATTCAAGTACGGAAGAGATGGAGAGGATATACCACAGTATATCGCGTGGCAAAACAAAGATGTCCGCAAGATCAACGAGTTGGTACAAGATCACCTTGTCGCTAACGGCACATTGAATGATCGTGAGGCGTGGAAACACGGCGCAAATCGATTCTACAAGGGTGACAAGGTTGTGTACGTTGGCGACAATCTAAAGAAGCATGGTATCGAGCTTACCAATGCGATGACGGGTATAGTGACGGGAGTGTCGAATGCGTCTATGACCGTTGTGTGGGATAACGATAGAGAAACAGTCATAGCGACGGGGTCTAAATCGGTGCCTGCTCCCCAAGACGTTCAATTGGCATATTGTGTGACGGTACACAAATCTCAAGGCTCTGAGCATGAAGTCGTCATTGTTCCATGCTTTGAGGTAGAGAAAATGAAGTTATGTTTGGACAGAAGGTGGTTGTATACGGCAGCCACGAGAGCCAAACGTCATGCAGTGATTATTGCAACTCCCAATATCGAGAGTTTTGTATCGAAATCGATTTCGGCTATTCCTTTGAATTCATTGTTTTGTTGATCAATGCAAATTGACGACGCGTTTGCTGGTCCCATCGTCGGTTGTACGAGTTATTGTAACTTCCTGAACACCACCACGCCCGAGACCCAGGTGGGAATTCAGCGTCGAATCCCAAGCGAATAACGGGATCACAGGAATAGATGGGACGTGGTGTGGGAGTACAAGTGGCGCGCGCAGGAATGGATTCAAGTTCAGTGTGGTCATGTTGCTTGTTGATGGTTTTGGGGGGAGGGGCGTGGCAAGTGAGTACGCGGTCAAGGAGCGATGTGTCTTTGGCATCAAGATCATCCCAGAAAGCTTTCAAGCGATTACAGGTATTGGAATCCATTGTTTTTTTGTTGTTGTATATACACTCACACACACAAAACATTATCAAGGCATCGACGCAATGGGTTGCATGGCTACGTCATTTCAATCCAATTGATCGAGAAGTTCTTTGTCGAGGCGATCGAGTTCAGGATAATGATTGCGCTCTCTTGTATGACAAGCTTGTGTCTCTGCGCCAGTGTGTCCAACGTGCAAGGGCGTGCGCTCGACTTGCTGGAAATCTTCCGCAAGGCCCTCATCGTCTAGTGTTTGGCGTTGCGTAACGACATCGCCAATGATGCTGGCTTCTGTGCCGGCTTTAGGGCCTTGGGTTGTGGGGACGCGAGATTCTAACATGGATTCACGGTGTTCGTTGGTCCGAGCTGCATCGTATTGTTCAGCCGATGTAGGTTTTTGTCCACTTTGATCCGCCGAGTTTCCAAAGTACTCGACGTCTGACAACACTTGCTTTTGCGTTTGTTTGGCCTCTACTTCTGCGACGATGTATCCACCCTCAGCGTTTAGTTTCTTTGGCAAGCCATAGTATTCATCTGAGAACATTTCTTTTTGCGTGGTCTTTGCGTCCGCGGCTGCAACTGTGTAGCCCCCCATTTGACCTTGCAACCCCCCCACGTGAGCCGTATCGAAACCGTCTGCGTGGACTGTCTCTTTAGTCGTAGTTTTTGCGGTTTCTGTAGGATCATAAACAACTCCAGCGGTTTCACGACTGCGCAAGTTCATGTGTGTGTCCACGTAGTCCAGAGTTTGACGCCCCGTAGCCTTTGCGGGATCTTCCAAAGCCGCAATGGGTTTATAACGATGCGTTGTGAGAGTGCCGATTGGCGCCGATTGCAATTGTGTTTCCTTGAGCGTCGTTCGTGCAACATCAGACGGATTGTATACGGTGATTTTGAAAACGTTAGGTTTCAAGTTGGCCGCTGCCGCCTCTTGCAGCGTGGTTTCCTTGATCGTTGTTCGTGCGACAACGTTTGGATCGTACACGGTTTGTTTAGAAGGAATGTATGATTGGATGTTACCATAGGTTCGTGGATTCTCCACCATCGTCTCTTTTTTGGCCGTGCGCATGACGTCTTGCAAAGGTGCGATGATGTTTTTGACGGCGGTTGCAAAGTTTCCAGTGCGCGTCTTGGCTTCAACAACTTCGCGTCCTGTAGTGTATACTTTGATTGTGCTTTTGCCGTAGTCGTCTTTTGCGCCGCGACCATAGTCAGCAGCATGAATAGGACCAAGGTTGACAGCACCGAACGCTTGACGATGAGTGTCTCCAGAGGGTCTACTGATCGCCACATCGCCCTTGCGCAAGTAGGCGCCTCCGGCGTACGCAGTGTGAGTGGCCGGCTTGTTCGTATCACGGAGAAGAATTTTTTCAGGACGTTTTTGTTCCTTGAGCACAGCGCCCGTGGTTGGCAACATATCATCGCACGAGTTCTCTTTGAATGTTTCCGGTGTGCGTTTCTCGACGATACCGACAGTCGATGCTCCAAGCGCCACTTTGATTCCATCAACTGTCCTGCCTTCGTGTGTCACCTTGGGATTGTTGGCCACGCGAATTTCGTCCGTGCTCCTTGGCATTGCAAATTGTCGTTGAGCGACGTATACATCCTCTGGAGTCGCTTGGAATCCTGATCCGATTCCTGGTCCCACTTGCACGCGTTCAATCGGGAACTCGTTGTTACGTGCACGCGGTTCCACGATAAAGTCCCGCATTTCAGACGTTTGGTTGGCACTTCCATACACATTTCCAATGTCACGCTGAGGCACGAAGAATTGCGTGGTTTCCACTTCGCGCTTGGACCTTGACCCCAAAACAGAGCTGCTGCCGTTCAAATCCTCTAGACGGGACGATGTCGAATGTAGGAAAGGGTCGACAAAGTTCTTGTTCGTGCCACGGTAGAATGGCTGCATATTGTTGTGCACAAACTCCTCCACAGGAATCTCCACACCCGCGAGCGCACTGAATTTGGTAGATGGGGGGGGAGCAAGAGTATCATCATCGAAATGCGGGGAGAAGGCCGGATTGATAACACCCGTTGCGGTAGGTTGCTTGCTTTGTTGATACTTGAACGCAGTCTTTGCCGCCTCTTCACCCGCGGCATGTTGTGTATGAGTCGAATGGTACAAGTCAGTCATGGATGGATCGTCACCTGTCTTGGGTTCCTCCCTTGATAAAGTGGTGCCGTTTGTTTCGCGTTGCAAGTATTGCTGTGGCGACATGCTCATCACTTGTGCGGGGCGGCGCTGCGTGTTCAACCATATTCCAAACCCAGCGAGCGTTAATAGGGCGTAGAGTTCCATGGATCTATATTGTGTAATTGATATCGACCTTTTTTGTAGCTGATTTCTTACACACTCGTACTCTTAAGTTACTATACTCTACTCTTGGAGAAAATGTCTCGCTCGTTTACGTATTGGTGTTTGTATTGTACTTTGCTGCGTTGGCAGCCAACGCGGTCGACAACGTTATAGCATGGTTGATGGAAGAAGAATTTGCGTTGATCCTTTCTAATGTTTTCAAGATGTCATTAATGCTCGCGATGGATCGCTCATTTGTACCGTCTATCTTACTACTTATCCATTGGTAATGACTACCGTTTAACGACATGAACATGACTTTCGTTTTCTGCTTATCCTCATTGACTGCATTCGTAAGTTGGGTGATGATATTACTCCTCAATGAGCCCTTATCGATCTCTGCCCCTGTTTTTGTGTTTGCGACAAAGATTTTGACGTCTGGCATTACAAACTTTTCAAAAATTTCAACTTCAATTTGTGATGCATACGTGTTGGAGGATTCTAATTGACGGGCGTAAGCATCAGACACGTCATTTATATCTGTATATCTTTTGGTGTCATTTAGCAACACTCCGAGCGTGGTGTCCTTCCAGTCTAGATAAGTATCTTCATGTGATGATTTGATGAAATCATAGTGTTTGAATACCATATCTTTCGCAGCTTCCTGTGTTCGGATCACTTCTGCGAGTTTTTGACGAATGCTCTTGTACACCTTGAGTTCATTCGAGTTATTGAATTTGTTGATTGCAGCAAGAGCGCGGAAGAAGCAGTGTCCGTCTCCCTTCACATCGTAAACTTTAAACTCAATGGAAGACCCTCCTGATTGATCCGCATTAGGTGAAGCCGCAGCAAGAGCCGCAATCACAGCATCTTGAGGTCGTGTTTGAGCCGGTGCTGCTGGAGCTTGAGCCTGAGCTTGAGCCTGAGCTTGAGCCTGAGCCTGAGACTGCGATGCTCGAGTCCGTGTTTGAGCCTGTGTTTGGCGCTTATTACGGGTCATTGCATTTCCCACTGACGTTTGAATGACATCAATATCAACTAGACTGTCATTGTTACTGTCATCCTCAAAGAACCTAGACGCAACAAAAGTCAACAGCATCGACACGATTGCGCCATTACTACTGTTGGATATCAACGATGAAGTGACTCTTACGGATTTGTTTGTTGCCTTGTGTACGATAACAAGTGAATTATCATCATCAAGTCGTGCTTCTAGGTTACTAGATGCGATATTGTTTAGTGCTTTCACAACATCTTCTAGCATTATTGGGTGTGTAATCTCTGTATACAATACTTATATACTGTTAAAAAGTTTTTTAGCTCCTTCATATAGTACATCATATTATCCACCATGAAGAAGTTGATGCCGATACCATCATGGCAACAAATGCAGCTACCGAGTCGTATCACGTTGTTTGCTGGAATCTTGACGGTAATATATGCCCCTTTGGCATTGTTTTTGAGCAACCACACACTTGAAAAAAACAAACAGATGCGTATCAATGCGCAGTTTATCTTGTCGACTATCATTGCGTTTGTCATTACATTTTTCGTAGCGTTACAAGTCAATTGTATGTTGACAGGAGGATGTGCGTTGGCTGCATGGGCTGGAGCAGTTACGGCGACGATCGCAGCATATCTATACATAAGGTATGTAGACGTAAGTATTAAAAGTGGCCAAGGGATCGACAATACCATCCCTGACAACTTGCGCATCGACAACACGACGCCATACGTTCAATTGAATTCGTTGTTGATCGCACAATGAAAAGATCTCTGACAACATCCGTGATGTGTCGTGCCCGTGCTCCTCCACGTCTTCCACGTACGGGTGGTGGGGGTAACAACAACAACGGTAACAATGGTGGTGGTAACAATGGTCATAACAGCGGTAGTGGAAAAAGCGACGAAAAGCCCAACGATCGATTAAGAATGTTGAAGCGATCTTTTTCACCGTCAACGTCAGTACCCGTAGAGCTGTTTGTGGACGCGATGAAGCACAGATGGGGCCGCGTGTACAAGTCACAGCTTGGGGATGATGGTTACACGATGATTATCAAGTGTGAAGAAGCAACAAATGGTCAAGACCTTCAAGGCCTTGTGGATATTGTCGCGGTGTTGAACCGGTGGGGGTTAGCTGGGCAATTTGCATTCTATTTGAAATACGATCCCAGCGTACCTAGCCCGGCGGCAGCACGGGATGGCAAGATTTCCATCAACTTGAACGTGATGACGAATGGTGCACGTGCATGCGAGTTCCAATTAGGAGATGATACAATTTAGCGATCGCCTCCACAATCAGGCTCAACCGGGGCATCGATATCATCGTCATCGTTGATAACTGCGCCCGCGACCACTGTAGAGAACCGCACACCAAGCATCATTTCGCCACACGGGTGCGTCTTGTGATACGTGATACCATGAAACCGGAGCCTATCCCTAAAGTCCTTGTTGATTTGCATTTTGGGCAGTGAATTTTCGATGCAGTGCTTGTTGTAAGCCTCCGTGAAGACTCTGTATGGCATCATGGCATTGACTTCGGCCACAACCGTGCTCGATGCCAAGAAGCTTTCCAGAGAATTGACGGTCTCCATGAGGTCCTGTTTGGTCTTGTGAAAGTAGGCGGGGAGATGGTGCCAAATAGAATCATTTGCAAACTTCTCGACGGCTTCACGATAGGCGCGATTGCACTTTTGTAGGATGGCCGGCATCTCTGACGCGAGCTTGGTGCTGAGTTGCATATCAGCGTTTTCTACCTTTTCACCAAACTCAAAGATGACAAGGCGGCGGGAAACCGATCCTGCGTTGTCGACCCATTTGGGCGCTTCGTTGCCAGCCAGGATTCCTGGCACGGACCAATTGGGCACAGTCTGTGCTCTCTTGCACTTGATGTTGATCTGCACGGCTTCTCCGGAAATGACGCTTTGGAACTCAGCCTGTTCCATGTGTAGGTCTCCCTTGATTTCAGGTGCGACGAATAGCAGCTTGTCCATGATGGCAGACAGACCAAATTTGCGTTCAATGTTGTTCGACAACACGCCCACATCATCAGCATCGAAAAAGTTGGCGCATACACGCATCAACAGCGTACTTTTGCCGGTGCCGGCTTGTCCCTTGAGGAACGGGATGACTTGCCAAGCATCCTTACTGCCGACTTCATACAGGACGCGTCCGATAAAGATGTACATGAACCGCGAGACGTCGTCGCTAAACTTTTGATGGTTGAGGATACATTGCAACGTCGGCGTCGGAATATCCATCCAATCCTTGAGATCCTTGTGATCAACAAAGGGAACATCAAAGTACTTGCAAGCGATGCTATCGTTGGTCAAGTGGCGTGACGTCGCGTTACAGACGACATCGTGAGTGTAAAACTTGTCGTCATCTGTGATGTAGATTCCATTGGGAAACGAGAACACGTGACGATTCTTCACCAGGTCTCCAAATTGTGGATCCTTGCATGTCGACATGAACTCGGTCGCTGAGTTTGCATTGGACATGGTAGAAGTGAGATGGCACCATTGCGTAAAGTTGACCTCTTTGCGCGTGACGTTAAAAATAAAGTCCCGGATCGTCGACACACGCTTCCACGAGTATGTGTCAACGTCATCAACGATGTTTCGCTCATAAACATCACCTCCGTATCGACGGTACCCACGTAGGTACGTTTGATTTAGCAGAAAAAGGATGAGTTGTTGAAATTTGTTGAGCTTGACGTCTTCCGATTCAAGAGAGACGAATCGTGCCATACCCGCGGCGAGATCTTCATCCTTGACTCGATCACCAGTCGTTGAGTCTTCCTCAGAGTCCTCATCACATTGTTCGGCACCCGCTGATGTCGTGGTGTTGTTTTGATCGGTTCCCAAAGTCGTCAACGATGCAAACGAGTTGACGAGTCGATTGGCAACAGCAGACACACGAATGCTGTGATCCATATAGTAAAGCAGCTCCATAATATTGACGATTGTCTTTTTTGCGTTTGCCCATTCAGCGTCTCGTCCGGCTCGAATGTCTTGTGGTAGCGATCGGATGTCGTGAAGGGCACAAGTGCTCTTTGTCAACATGTCACGAACTCGGCCATGAGCATCCTCGACGCCTCCCCACTTTGTGCTGATATTCTCCAGCATTTTCCATGAATTCATTTTTTTGTCCTCGTCAACGATTGCACGCAGTTGCATTTGGACGTTACGAATGTCTGTGAGAGCGCGATCGAAACGCCGCTGGTATTGCTGCGGCGAATCACCATCATTGTTGTTGGTATCCTCTGCAACATCATCTGGATTGTGGTTGCAAGGCATGGTTGTGGTTGGCGATACATTGTGTTGCTTGTGGGGTCCAACATCTATGTTGTCATCCAGGTTTGGGACGGTGTGAATTGTTGCGTCTGCCATGGTGATGAGCACGCTGGTTTCTACGAAATTACAATGGGGGCACAGAGTCTTTATGTGTATTTTTGTTGATGCGCGGCGCATTGGTCGGAATATAAGAAATTGGCGCGTAATTAAGAACAACAGAGTTTGCCAACAAAAAAATGGGCATGCAAAAAGTAAGATCGCGGCAACGTGGCACGCGACAGAGCACATTGGATATGGAGCACTCGTCAACTGTTGCCAAGTTAGAGTCGGCACGGCGAGCCCTCGAGGAGAAAACGGCTCGGCACAAGGACGCTATTAGGAGGTTGCATGAAATCGAAGCTCTGCCGCGTGCATCGTTATCTGACGATGAACTGGAGACGTTACTCACTTTAAAGGATTCGGTAAGGGCAATGGAGATTGAAGTTGATCGTGCGCGTGCGGAATGTGACGAGGTCGAGTATTATCTCAAGGCAGGTGATATTTTGTTCAAATATTACGACATCATTGACAAGGGCGGAACAGTCGCCCATCAGGGCGCGCATGATGATGGTATGAACCAAGATATCGCGCTTGCTACAACAGATGCCTTGCAACAACAACAACATCAACAACATCAGTTAACAACATCGACATCAATGCTTCCCACGAATAGCATCATGCGTTTCTTCAGTGGTGGTGGTGGTGTTAATGGAGGTAGTGGAGGTAGTGGTGGTGTTAATGGAGGTAGTGGTGGTTGTAGTACCAGTACTTTTGATAATGGGCCACCATCATCTTCTTCGGCATCGGTAGCGTTACCTGAGTCGGATGGTCCATCAACACAGTTGCCTGGTGGAACTACTATGTCATCGCCATCCAATAGGTCACATGCCAAGAGCAAACGGTATGGGATTACGTCTACGACAATGAACAAGAGTAGGCAGGGCACTGCGGCTGATGACCGTGCAACGTTGTTGGAAAAATACTTGACGTGCACCAATACAGACTTTATCAAGTCCGATGCGCCAGAAGATGAGGCAGCCATTGAGAATGCGGCGGCATCCGTGCCGACCCCATGCGCACATTGTCGGAGTACAAACAGGACAGTCATGACGCATGATGGTTACATCTTTTGCAACGAGTGCTTCACTCTCGAGTATGTCCTAGTGGACCATGAGAAGCCAAGCTACAAGGACCCGCCAAAGGAGGTCACGTACTTTGCGTACAAGCGCATCAATCATTTCAATGAATGGCTCAACCAAGTGCAAGGCAAGGAGACCACGGACATCCCAGATGAGGTATACGACCGGATCCTCTTGGAGATAAAGAAACAAAAAATCTCGAATATGGCCGATCTGACCAACACCAAGGTCAGAGAAATCCTCAAAAAGCTCAAGATCAACAAGTATTATGAACATATACCGCACATAATCAATCGGCTCTCAGGGGTGTCCATGCCGCACATCCCGCCCGAGCTCGAAGACAGGCTCCGACATATGTTTTGTCAAATCCAGGTGCCTTTCCTTAAGCACTCACCACCGTCCAGGAAAAATTTCCTGAGCTACAGCTATGTGTTGCACAAATTTATGCAGCTATTAGAGAAGGACCAATACGTTCATTGCTTCGGTCTTTTGAAGAGTAGAGACAAGCTACAAGCACAGGACATCATATGGAGTAAGATATGTCAAGAGCTTGGATGGGAGTTCGTGAGGTCGCTGTGATGCAAGTGTCTATATAAAGATGATAGTACCCCCTTGACTATATACAACACACTATAGCTTTTGTCGCGACACGTAGCGGAACATGGCCCCACAAAAGCTAGCCGATTTGTCGCTCATTTCCGATGATGCGCGCGATTATATTGCCGGCATCATCGATACCGAAGGAACATGGCAAGTGTCAAAGAAACTTACTCCATCACTATCTGTGCCGCAAGCACAGCGTGGATATTCGGTATTAACGTTTCTTCACAACAATCTGGGTGGCACCATCAATCAGCAGAGCGAAGAGAACGCATCACACCAAGCGAGCTTCCAATGGACTCTCACTGTGTCGTCCGAAGTCGTGGCGCTTGCCAAATGGCTATCACCTCATATGACGGTCAAGCGTCGTGAAGCCGTTCTCATGTCGACGTATCCGGTGCAAAACACGCATGCTGTTAAGGTCATTGCGACTCACACACAAACTGGCGAGACTATGGATTTTGCGACCTTGAAGGAAGCTGCATCGCATTTTGGGCGGGTTGGCATGCTCCTACCAATAGATACTGTTGTGGAGATCAAGGGCACACCTTGGACGATGCGCAAGGCTCTATCCAGTCAAGACATTGTCGATATCATGAATACAAGGCAGTCCATCCGCGACGGGCTGATCGAATTTCACGCCAAGGATCACGATCCCATCCCATCGGACTTTATGCCGTCGCTAGCCTACACTGCTGGCATATACGATGGTGATGCGTGCCTAGCAGTTCATGGCAAGAACTCTCAACATCACACCGTTACGCAAAAACACCGTCCATTGCTGGAGATGCTTCAACGCACTTACGGAGGCAACATATGCCCGACCAATAATCGCACCGCATGGGAGTGGAACATATACTCGTGCGATAACGCGGACAGACTCCTCGCCAATATCGAGCCTTTCATCGTCGGCAAGAAGGCACAAGCTCAGCTGATCCTGAACATGAAGGGCGGAGAGGCTCCACAGGTCCATGCTCAGCTGCGCCAACTCAAAGGCAATGTGACGGCACCGACGCCAAGAATAGATCAAATCAATGCGGGCGTGGATGTCAACAACTTCAAACTACCAGCATCGTCACATCCAGTCGGTGTCTATCAACTGCCATCAGGACGATGGACTGCCACCATCACGGTTGATCAAATCATGTACCATATTGGCGTATTTGATCGTGTTGAGGATGCGGAAGAGCACCGGAGGGAGCGGATGACGTACGCGCGCAAACAAATTCGCGATGGCAACAAGGAGAAGCTCATTGAGGAATGGCAACAATACCGCAGAGAGAACAACATGAAGAAGGTTGTGCTTCCACCCGCGGAGAAGACCAATGAGCTACACATTTATCCCACAAAGTCGCATACCTACCAAGTCAAGCATACGATGAGTAAGCGTTGCTTTGGCACCTACGATACACTTGCAGCCGCTATTGAGGTGCGTGATCGCGAAATTCCCAAGTTGCTGGAAGAGTTGCTGCTGGCCAAAATGGCGGATCCGGAGAAGAACATTCATGAGAAGAGCGGCAAATTCATCGTGCGATTTGCGGGCAAACACCATGGGACATTCAAAACTCGGCAAGAGGCCATCAATGCGCGTAATGTTGCGTATCGTGAATACGATGACGCACGACACACGTGATGTGACGACTCGTTTGTATTGCATGCGTTACTCGTTTATTTCAAGTTTAAAGTGCCGATGGGATAGGGTTTTTCCCCGTTTGGGGAAAAGGTAGACGCTGCATTTTGTGGTGCTACGGTGCCGTTGAGCACGACAAAGGACGCTACTGGGCGTTCCGGCACGCGAGCGCACGCTTCATCCGGGCGCGGAGGGCCGCGCAGCTCATCCTGCGCCGCTGGCGCACCTACATGCGCGTTCGAAACAGCGTGCGCCATCTCCACATGATCAATAAGTACTCCCCAAATGTCGCGGTTCTGCCCTCACAAATCACACGCACCATTGCGGTGCTTTCTAGCTAGCAAGTGATTGCCACGCATGATGGATCAAGTGTGCAACACACGTGATCTTTCTGTATCGTTCACTCTTCTGTGTGTCATGAAACTCTTTTTTTACGGACGTCGGTCCATCCTCTGGGGAAGCCCATGAGCGCCTCGACCCACTCGGGGTTTAGGCATAGCGTTTGCCGGGCCGCCTTGACGTCCTTGAATTTGAATGTTTTTTGTGTTTGTTCTTCGTGAAAGACTTGCGAGGCTAGAACATTGATGTGTCGCCCCTCAAACTTGACAGTGGGATAAAAATGTCGATAGTTGTGCATAGGGGTTATCCAACGATGTCGTCGATACTTTCCTGCTTGAAACGACAAAGTCAAATACTCTGTAACAAGCTTGGTCGACGTGATCTCTCCAACTCTTGCATCATTCAACGCATCAGCGAGACAGTTCCACGCATGCGCGAGTGAAGAGGGTACAACAGCGTTACCAAGCGCACAAACGCGAATGCGATCAAAACGTGTGTCGTTAGTCATGTATGTTGTTAAGCGAGGCACGGTCTCATCCTTGAATTTATAGTGATTCCATGCGCGTGTCAATTTGATGTTAGAGTATCGTCCGCGCGCAGCCATAAGAAACCACCGACGTCGCCTATGATGCGCACCGACGTCGCTTGCAGACGAATACGTCCAAACAACCCTGTTAAACCCTCGTTGACGACATGCTTTGACAATCTTGTCGAGACCTCTCGTCTTTATCATCGGTGAGTTTTCGAGGAAGATGAGCTCGACACTTTTGCCAATATCATCGACCAATCGGAATACGTCAAAGACCAAGCTAGAACGCGTGCCCCGGCCAATGCCCTCGCCTTGCCCCGCTGAAGAAATGTCTTGACATGGAAAGGACGCAGTAATGAGCTGCGGCTTGGCATCATCTGGAATACTTGAAAACAGTTCCTTGGCAGTAAGCTTTGTTATATCCGGAAAAATAGGCGCGCGCGGCAGGCGCCGCTCTATGATCTCGACACAATGCTCGTTGATTTCGCAATAGGCAACGGGTTTCGTAATGGTTGATAACGCCAGGTGCGTACCGCCAATGCCAGTGAACAGGTCTAGCGTCTTGAGCTTCGTCATCGTAGACGGACTTGTTTACTTCGTGAACTGAAAAGAATTTTGAACTGGCGACATAAAAATGAAATGAGAAAGCGCGGTTACTCTGGCGTTCGGCTAGCTGTGTATCGCGCCACGGCGACCTTTCTACAGCAGGTTGAAGTCCTTAAATCTGAGGCCTAGTCGCTTCACCGCGGTCTCTTTCGTGTCGTATTCTTTTAGGCAGCGCTCCCACCGCCAAACGTTGCCATGGCCGTCGCGACGCCCTTGGGCGTCAGGCGGTACACGCGATTCCGGACGCACTCGAGGTACTGGCACTCGCTACACATGTCCGTGGCGATCGTGTAGTTGTTGTCGTCACCGGAGCGGAACCCCTTGCTGGCCAGCTCTGCATACGTAACGTCCGTGATCACGCGGCCCTTGGCTGTGTAGATGCTGTAGAATGCGCACATGGCCTTGTACTTTTTGGTGCTTGGGTCGAGCACGTCGCCCACCACGTCCGTCACGTCCTCGACCTGGACATGCGGTGCGGTAGGCGGCGGCGCTGCAAAGTTGAGGTCGTTAATGATCTCCTTGCTGCGCAGCTTCCTGCCCGTGTGCTTGCGGAACGTCTCCGTCACGACGCCGAAGCGGGCCTCGTACTCCATGTGCACAAAGGCGTCCAGGTCCTCGAGGAGGCCCGTGCCTGCGGTCGTGAGCATCTTAGTTGTGAACTCGTACAACTGCTGTATCACATTGTAGTCCTCCTCGAAGCAGAGCGTCTCTATGCCGTCGAGGAAGCCGTTCTTCTCGCGCTGCTCGCGCGTGAAGCCAAAGCCGCGCGCGGCCATCTGCTCCATATCAGCAACGGTCTTGCCCTTGCTCGGTGCCAGGATCATGTGTGTCATCACACGCTCGTCGCCGCGCACGCTCACGCAGCGCGTCAGGCACGCGTAGCCCGCCACGATCACCGGCACGTTTGCTGGCACGGTATTGATCACCTCAGTCAGCGTCATCTTCTTGCCGTCAGGGTGCTTGACGATGTTGTTCTTGATGGGAGCTTTGAAGTCTTTCACCTGATTCGTCGAGTCGTATCGGGCGATGCCCTTGCCGCTGCGGATCAAGACGACTGCGTTCGGCACGCGACGCAGCGCGATGCGCGCGATGTTCTTGTTGTTGATCCGGTCCTCCCCATCGATGAGCGACGTGACGATAATCATCATGAACCGGTTGGAGCGCGTGTCGTTGTTGAAGCGACGGAATATCTCTCGCACTTCATCGGAGTTCATGTTGTATTTGTTCTCCTTGTTGTGTTTGTCCATGTCGAGGAAGACCTTCTTGTGGTTTGTGATCATGGGACGCAGCTCATCGTAAACCGCGTAGCCCCGGCCTTTCAGCTCCTTCAAGTCCATGCTAGCGGAGCGGAACGGCAAGCGGCGCCAGAAGTGCCACATGAGCGTGCCAATGTGCGTCGCGCTGATGTGGAAGAGCGTGCGAACGTGCGAGCCATCCGTGAAAGGCCGGCCGTCGTTGCCCGCAATGAGCTTGTTCAACTCTTTCTCCCGGATGGTCATTTCTTCTTCGGTTGCGGTCGTGAAGAACGCATCGCATTCGTCCAGCACGCACAAAAGGTTCTTGACCTGCTGTTCCGCGATAAAGCGGCGCATGTGGCGAATCTTGTCCTGATTTGCAGCGCACACGATGACCAAACGGCCCTCGAGGAACGCGTTCATCATGACTGAGTTGGCCGCGATATCGTTCAGGTCTTTCATGCTGGACGCATACACGGTTTCGATGCGAAAGGACTTTAGAACCGGCTCCATCTTGCTGACAACGTCCTGCACGCTTTTGACGACGTCCTTGACGAAGACAACCATGGGGTTACGCGGCTGCATCTTCATGATGATGTTCGCGATGGCGATGCCGGCGATCACCATCGTCTTGTTGGACTGCTCGGCGCCCATCATGATGTGGCTGCCGCCGTAGAGCACCGCTTGCGCGATGATCATAAGCGGAATGTTGAGCAGCGCCTGCAAACGCGTCCTATCAAACTTGGTTGCCACCATAAGCCGGTTGGCCTTGGCGACGGCATTCTTCTGCTTGTCGGTCATCTCGGTGCCCGTCGTCTCCTCCTCCTCATCTGAGTACATCTCCACGGGTTGAGACTCCTCTACCGCCTCATCGTCTTCGTCGGTTGCGGCGCGGCGCGCGGAACGCGTCACGCGGGGCTCCGTTGCCACGTCTGCGACGACCTCGTCGTTGATATGTGCATCGACATCAGGGTTGTACTCTTCGTCCGAAGTCTCCAAATCATCCGAGTAGAACTCCTCATCCGATGCATCATCCAAGTCATAGTCGTCATCGTCATCCTCGCGGGCGCGCTTTGACGCCTGCGCATTCTCTGCCTCCATCAGGCGGCGCTTCAGCGTCTCGACCTCCTTGTTCTTCTCCTCAATCTCCTTGTCCTTCTCCTCGAGGACCTGACCAAACATGGTCATGAACGGCTCGTACAGCGACGACTCGAATAACGCCTTTGCGCGCTGCATGATGCTTCTATTTCCACCGTGCTCACCAGATCCCAATGGATCCGGATTCGGCTCCATCGTT